>Ga0116152_10001213_pt1 | contig 21160 bp, 20 predicted proteins | sample AD_UKC119_MetaG_FD_89894 | JGI IMG/M metagenome (GOLD analysis project Ga0116152, IMG submission 89894) | Active sludge microbial communities of municipal wastewater-treating anaerobic digesters from Hong Kong - AD_UKC119_MetaG | ecosystem: Engineered > Bioreactor > Anaerobic > Digestate...
CTCAACCGTCTTGTTAAACTTATGACTGACCTGCCTACTCTTAAAATCGAAATCATGAGTCACACCGACAATATCGGATCCGATGCATATAATCTGGATCTTTCCAATCGTCGCGCCGAATCAGTGGTATCGTTTTTGATAAAGTCCGGCATTTCAAAAGACCGATTGGTAGCCAAAGGTTATGGTGAATCACAGCCTGTAGCTACAAACACCACCGATGAAGGACGTCAGGCCAATCGCCGTACTGAATTCCGGATTCTTAGCAAATAACTGATTTGCTGAAAAAATGTATTTTTGTCAAACGAAAGAAATATAAAGCTGTTATGAAAAAGTTGTTTTTTGTTTTCCTGGCCGCCATTTTATCCATCTCAAAGGTCTCTGCCGATGAAGGAATGTGGCTTCCGCTGCTGGTGGACCGGTTGAACTACACCGATATGCAGAAAATGGGGCTTCAGCTGACTGCTGAAGAGATTTACAGCATAAACCACGCAAGCCTCAAGGATGCCATTGTTTCGATGAACGATGGCATGTGCACCGCATTCATGGTTTCGAAGGAAGGTCTCATGATGACCAATCACCATTGCGGTCTGGAGTATATCACTGAAAATTCCATCAAGTACAATTCTGATTATGTTCAGAATGGCTTCTGGGCATTGGATAAAAAACAGGAGTTGTACAACCCCAACCTGAAAGCCACTTTCCTGGTGCGCGTCGAAGATGTAAGCCAGAAAGTGCTGTCTCAGCTCAAGGAAACAATGACTCCGGCTGAACGTGAAGCCAAAGTAAATGAAATTTCAGCCAAACTGGTAAGCGATGCAGTGAATGGATCACACTACGAAGGCGAAGTGAAATCCTTTTACAAAGGCAACGAGTTTTATCTCTTTATCTATGAGGTTTTCAGAGATGTACGCCTGGTTGGTGCACCACCAATGGCACTTGGGAATTTTGGGGCCGACGCCGACAACTGGCTCTGGCCACGTCATACAGCAGACTTTGCTTTTTTCCGCATATACATGGGTCCCGATGGAAAACCATCACCGTATGACAAAAGAAAAAACATTCCCTATGTGCCCAAATATTATATTCCTGTTTCTACACAGGGTGTGAACGAGGGTGATTTCACCATGGTACTCGGATACCCGGGAACAACAGACCGCACCATGACTTCGAGCGGATTGAACCTAACACTCGAAACCATCAATCCGTCCATCATCAAAATCCGTGATTCAAAATTGCGCCTTATGAAGGAAGATATGGACCGTGACCCATCTGTTCAGCTTATGTATGGTTCCAAGTACAACCGTTCTTCGAATTACTGGAAATATTATATTGGTCAAATTGAAGTCTTGAAACGACTCAAAGCCATTGACCAGAAAAAACAAATGGAAGCAGACTTCACCAAATGGGTGAATGCCGACGCTTCACGCAAATCAATATATGGTAATGCCCTGGCCGCAATTGATCTGGCAACGACCGAAATTGGCAAATACCGCAAAGCAGTTATCTATTACAGGGAATGTGTTTTCAGAGGTCCTGAAATCATTTCTTTTGCCAATAAATTCGACTCGCTCTATTACTATCTCAACAAAACCGATATTCCCAAAGAACAGAAAGCCGCCAAGGTGGCCGACTTAAGCACCAAATTGAAATATTATGCATCCAATTATTATTTCAATGGTTACAATATTGATGTTGACAAAAAAATATTCATTGCCTTGCTTCGATTTATGAAAGATGATGTTGGCGCTGAATTTTATCCGACTGTTTTTGAGGAAGTAGATAAAAAATTCAAGGACAATTTTTCAATGTACGCGAATTTTGTATTTGAAAAATCAATTTTTTCAAGCAAAGAAATGGTGTATGAATTTCTCAGAGAACCCAATGCCAAAGTCCTTGAAAAAGACCCGGGTTTTATAGCCATGCTTTCATTCAACGAAAAATACGATCAGATAAAAGAACAGATTGCCGTAATTGAGCAAAAACTTGAAAACAGCGAACGTTTATACATGCATGGACTGATGAAAATGCTCGAAGGAAAGAAAAAATTCTATCCCGATGCCAATAGCACCATGCGCATCACTTATGGAAAAGTGACCAACTATACTCCAACCGATGGTGTTGAAAAACCTTTCTACACTACACTTTCGGAACTTATTGCCCGCGAGGATGCCAAAAATCCGGACTTTATCGTTCCTGAAAAACTGAAAGACCTTTACAACAGAAAAGAATATACGAATTACGCCAATGCTGCGGGTGATGTACCTGTTTGTTTTCTCACCGACTGTGATGTAACCGGCGGAAATTCGGGTGCACCCATTCTCAATGCCAAAGGCGAACTGGTTGGTATTGTATTCGATATTAACTGGGAGGCAACAGCATCAAGTTTAAGCTATGTGCCGGATCAGACCCGAACCATTTCTACAGATATCCGTTACATTCTTTTCCTGATTGAAAAATATGCCGAGGCCACAAACATCATTCAGGAACTTGACATCAGAAAATAGAAAATATTAATTCCGAATAGCTGCACTTCGTTGCAGCTATTTTTTTACAATGGCATTAAAATCCGCATTGGTAAATGCTTTCACCCAATTACCAAATGCCCCTGATTCTTCGTTTATGCGAAGCCGAAGCGCTGAACATATTTCATTTTTTAAATCCGGATAGCGCCTGCATATACTTTCAATCACCAACAATGCATTGTGACGAACGGCCACGGGTTGCGCCTTATCGCAGACAAAAGCAAAACAAACATCGTATAACAACCCGGTATCATTTTCATCCATTTCGTCAACATATCGCGAAAGCATGCGCAAAAACTGACGGCGAGGACCATCATTTTTAAAAACCGTAAGATGCCGGATGATTTTCGGAATCAACTGCCGGGCAAAGCCAGGTCTTAAATCATCTGCTTTTTCAATAACATTTGAAGCACGCATATCAAAAGGATATTCATCCGAAAAGGCCATTGTTTCAAAAATCTGCAACAACTCAGGTTTTTTCAACAATACATTGGCAGAATAATCTGCTGTTGCCCTGCAACTATCAAAAAGCATTTTTTTTATAACTTCAATCTGCTCATTCATTTCACAAAGGATCAACATCTGTAATAACACGCACACCCTTATTATCGGGATGCGCCAGCAGTTCGGCAATCTGGGCTGAAATCCATTTCTTGTATGAACCTAATTCCTTATTGCGCGGAAGTTTGATGAGAATATTTTTAATGTAAAAATTTTTGATTCTGGCTACCGGCGGAAACTCAGGGCCCAACAGTTGTTTTTCATTAAACTGTTTTTTCAAAAGCGCTTTCATCATCGCCGAGGCCTTATCAGCAACTGGCTTATCCTTATGCATCACAGAAAGACGAATGAGACGTACAAACGGCGGATACAGATAATTCATGCGCGATTGCGTTTCCCGTTCCATAAAACCAACATAATTTCCTTCGGCAACAAAATTCACAATCGGATTATCCTTGTCGTAAACCTGTATGAAAACCTTGCCGCCGGCATCACGCCGTCCCGCTCTGCCAGCCACCTGCATCATGGTCTGAAAGGCATGTTCATGTGATCTGAAATCAGGAAAGGCATGCAGATTATCAGCATTCATAATGCCAACCACATCAACGCGACTGAAATCGAGACCTTTTGTAATCATCTGCGTACCAACCATTATATTAAACCGCCCCTCATCAAACCCCTTAAACATCTCCGACATGGCCTTTTTCCCCCGGGTGGTATCCATGTCCAATCGGGCAATCTTATAATCGGGAAACAAAATCTGCAATTCATCTTCGATGCGCTGTGTACCCATTCCTTTCATGACAATCTGCGAGCTTTTGCATGCAGGACATTTGGATGGAACCCTGTCGGTATAGCCACAATAATGGCATTTAAGTAATTCCACATTTTTATGATATGTCATCGAGACATCGCAATTGCGACAAACCGGTGTCCATCCACATTCCTTACATTCAATCCAGGTGCTGTATCCACGCCGGTTTTGAAAAAGAATAACCTGCCGCTTATGCATGACGGCCTTCTTGACAGCTTCGTACAATTCTGGACTGAGTGGCCCAAGCATTTTTTTGCGGAAAGTTGCCTGCCGAATATCAATAACATGAACTTCAGGATAAACAGCAACACCAAAACGCTCCGAAAGCTCAACACGCGCATAAACTCCATTGGCAGCATTCACCCATGTTTCGAGTGAAGGCGTAGCAGACCCCAGAATAATGCCGGCACCAGTCATATGTGAAAGCATAACGGCGCAATCACGTGCATGATAGCGAGGTGCGGGATCCTGTTGCTTATAACTGGAATCATGTTCTTCATCAACAATAATAAGTCCGAGATTGCTGAATGGCATGAACAAAGCAGAACGCGCACCCAGAATGAGTTTCGGCTCACTTTTTTCAAGCACTTCGTTCCATATCTCTACTTTTTCCTGCGCATTGAAGCGCGAATGATAAACCAAAAGATCTTTGCCAAAATAAGCACGCAAGCGGTCCACCATAAAATCAGTCAGTGCAATTTCGGGCAACAAATACAATACTTGTTTTCCCGCTGCCAGCATATCGCTGATGAAGCGAATATAAATTTCAGTTTTCCCACTGCCTGTAACACCAAACAGCAACACTGGTTTATTCTGATCCAATGCAACCTTAACGTCGGAGTATGCATTATCCTGCGCTTCGGAAAGCTGAAACACAGGCGCAGGGCCATTATCAGATTTTTCATCAAGACGCGATACGATGCGTTCGGACTGAACAAGAATTTCTTTTTTGATTAAAGCCGTAACAGCAGCAGCGCCTGCCACTTTATTCAATTCTGTGAACGAAACTACGTTTTGTCCACGAGCCAGATTGAAATACGTGAGCAATGCCCGAAACTGATTTTCTGATTTTTTTTCAAGCTTCACCATCAAAGCATTCAGTACGCCTTCGTTTTCATATTCAGCAGAAATGGCAACAAATTTTTGCTTCTTTGGCGTATAACGTTCCTCGAGTTCTTCGACCGGATGCAGCACTTTTTTATCGATGAGCGACTTGATTAAATGATGCACAGCCTGACGACCAGTAATGGCTTGAATATCAACGGATGTGAGCTTTTCGGCTTTCAGAGCGGCTTCCGCAATCATGTATTCATCATCGGACAACTGACTGAAATCATCATTAAAATCCGGATGAATGACATAAATGGTATTGCTTTCTATCTTAAGTCCGGCTGGAATAGCAGCATTCATCACATCGCCCTGCGGACACATATAATACGAAGACATCCACTCCCAAAACTGCAGCTGGAGAGGATTTACAACAGGGAACACATCAAGTACATCGGAAATTTCCTTAATATTCATTTCCTCTCCCGGCTTCTGATCGGTAATGCGGGCGACAATACCTGTAAAAAATTTCTTTGCGCCAAAATTCACCACAACACGCATACCAATCTCTACCTGAACTTTCAGATGATCTGGTATCTGATAAGTAAAATAACCTTTAAGGGGTAATGGCAAAATAATTTCGGCAAACACGTAATGAAATTAAACAGATAATATATGAATCATTTCTTTCAGATCGGTACGCACTTTATTGGTATGCTTTACAGCTTCACCAAACGGTGTTTCGACTACATCGCGTTTTATGATACCAACCATAACACCCGATTTGCCTGCCAGGAGTGCTTTTACAGCATGATAGCCATACTGGCTGGCATATACCCGATCCATGCACGAAGGCGAACCTCCGCGCTGAATATGACCCAAAACGGTTACACGGACATCATATTTGGGTAATCGTTTTTTCACCTGCTCTGCAACCACAAAGGCGCCACCGCTTTCATCACCTTCAGCAATCATGATGATTCCACTGGTTTTATTTCTACGACGCCCATTTTCGAGTTTATCAATCAATTCATCAATAGACGAAGATGTTTCAGGAATCAGAATATCTTCAGCACCAACAGCAATACCACTGCGCAAAGCGATGAAACCAGCATCACGTCCCATTACTTCGATAAAGAAAAGCCGTTCGTGCGAATCAGCGGTATCGCGTATTTTATCAACAGCTTCGACAACCGTATTCAATGCGGTATCGTAACCAATACAATTGTCGGTTCCGGCTAAGTCGTTGTCGATGGTTCCGGCAATTCCAATCACTTTAATGTCTTTGTATTGTGCCGTAAATTCATATGCACCCCGGAATGTTCCATCACCGCCTATAACAACCAATGCATCAATGCCAGCATGGCGCAAATTATTGTACGCGCGATCCATGCCTTCTTTGGTCATAAAATCCTTACTGCGTGCGGTTTTCAACATAGTACCACCGCGCTGGATAATGTTGGCAACGCTTTTTGTTTCGAGTTCAATGAAATCGCCTTCCACCATTCCCTGATACCCACGCCGAATGCCGGTTACATGAAGACCATGAAAAATAGCTGTACGTGTTACCGCACGGATAGCGGCATTCATGCCCGGCGCATCGCCGCCTGAAGTGAGGACTCCGATTCGTTTAATCTCATTCATTCCTTTTCTGTTTTGCTAACTACAAAGGTAACAAAAGCGAAGGGAATAAAGAAATCGGATTGTAGAAAACAGCTGATGTTTTTATCCGGCAACGACAGCATGAATATACCCCGCCACCTCAGCAGCGGAAATTTCTCGCATACACGCACAATGAGCGGTTTTGCGGCAGTCCGAACATTCTTTATCCATAACAAATACTTTCGTGTTTTTTCCAATGGGCGCCCAACGACCGGGATGCATGGGGCGGATGGGTGGATACAGGCCGATGGCATGAATGCCGAGTGCAGCTGCAATATGCAGTGGCCCTGTACTGGTAGCTAAAAGCGCATTGCAATGCTGAACAAAAACAATCAGTTCACTTAAAGACAATTTACCGGATAAATCGGTCACCTGTGGAAATGGCTCTGCAAGCTCGCTACGAAACAAAGCTCCTTCTTTTTCTGTACCGGTCAGAAAGATTTTGAATTTATCGGCTGGCAGCAGTTTCATCAGCTCCGCGAAGCGATCGATTCCCCATTCGCGCGCGCTGCCTCTGGAGCCCGGATGAAGAATCAGATTGAATTTACTTTTATCAATGAGTTCATTCAAATCAACTCTCAGTATGCTATTTGGCAACAACAACTGCATTGCGTTCAATTCATCCAATGAAGGGACATGAGAAATACCAATGCCTTTCAGCAATTCAAAATTCAATTGCGCTTCGTGTAAATCGGAATTCTTTCGGGTGAAACTGACTTTTCGGTTGCAGTTGCGCCAGTGAAAAATACGGTGAGATGTTCCCACACGCAGCTGTATTCCGGCTTTGAGTGCGGCCTTTGCGATTTCCTTCCGCGGAAAAACATGAATAATGGCATCGGCATTCAACTTCCGGAGCGATTCTGCAGGATTATCCGACATATCATCCCAGCTAACAAACTCATCAACCTCAGAACAGCACTGCACAACAGCACTGGTATAATTACGTCCGAGAAAAATAACAGTACAATCCTGAAAACGTTGTTTCAGAAAAACAGCCAGCGGCAATGTGAGAATTACATCGCCAATGGCATCGGTGCGGCTGATTATGATTCTTTTCAGGTTCATAAACGGAAACTCAAAAGTAATCAAATAACTTAAATTCCGAAATGTCTTTGCGAAATGAACGCATTAAAATTCACCAAGCACCTCTGAAATCGCAGTTCCACGGAGTAAACTATGCAAAAACCGAAATAGGAAAACACAACTGCATTGTGTTTCATCAAATACAGCAAATTGGTTTCTGAAAGCTCGCTTTCAAACTCACTTTGCTGTATTTGATATCGGCTTTTGCATCGCCAATAACACTTTGTGCAACTTCGTGAGCACTTAATGTAACTTTGTGCTACAGGCTGTTTGAGGCATTCGCAACGCTGAGAGGTCGCTGCGCGACGCACTCAGGTTGCGTGAGTCAATCATTGAATTCGTCTTCGGAAAAATCGCCGGTACTTAATTCAGTATCTCTTTCAACCGCATTTTGGGTCGGGTACATTCCAAGATAAACCACAATCAGTAACGCAAGCATGAGTGCATAAATCCATGCTTTTTCAACAAAGAATAACACGATGCTTATAGTCATTGCGGCATCGATAAAAGCCAGTCTGACAATAGCAACGGATAAATATGCCTTCATTCGTTCTTCTCTTGATTCTTTGGAGCGGACACTGTTGAGCATTATGCGTGGAACAATGAAAGAGCCCATGGCAGAGGTAACAACCAAAATCAATCCGATCAGAAACAAATCCGGATTTTCATCATTCATCCAGATCAGGTCTTTGTCGATGTTTACAAAAAACACGATGACAAAAAAAACAAGTGCCTCAATAAGTATGGCAATGTGGATAATCCGCAGCGTTTTGAGCGATTTCATTACGGCAGGATTATGGCACAAGAACTTCGTAAGTATATGTCAGCACCTTTTTCTCGCCGCCTTTAATGCTCAGATCCCATTTGATTTCGGAAAGCGGATTTACCCCATAATACGAACCGGTTTTTTTACTCACGCCTGCATCCGAAGACTCTGTAACGGCAGCATATATGGTTTTGTCGACTTTCAGATTTATGACTTTTTCCTGAAGATTCTCAATTTTAATTTCGCCTTTAATGACCACTTTTGCATATTTGGTTCTGTTGATTGTTGTATAGTTATCAGTGCGTGATTGTTCCTCTTCGGTGTATGTGACCACAATGTCGCTCGAACGTGCAAGCTGCACGCTGGTTTCGCCTTTCACCGGCGTGTATTTAAGCTGATCCTGCGCAAGTGGCATCAGGTTTTCATCGAGCACAAAAACAGGACCTGTTGTAAATGGCTGTGTTGTTGCATTTGTCAGGCGCAAGCTATGAAAGACGGTCTGACGATTCTTCTCGGTGTCCATCACATAGCGGTTTCCCTGATAATTCACCAGATCGCCGATGCTCACTTCGTAAATATCCTTGTACGTAGTATTCTGCGAAAAAATCATCACCGATGTCTTGGTGTTTTTCGGCAACGTCACTTTTCCGCATTTGTAAAAATACAGGTCATTCGATTTTTCACCACCGGTGTTGTAGTTGTAATAATTGTTGTAATCAACGCCACCCGCTGTTGATTCCGACATGGTCATATCGTCGGTCTGAACCTGATAGTTGTCGAACCGGGCATTCGAAAACTGATTATAAGCTGTGCCACCTGCACCCCAGCCATATCCGGTCAGGTATGATGTTGCAATGGGATCGAGCTGAGTACCATAATAAAAATTCGGACTACCTACAGTCAGCACCAGATCGGTGTTTACAACATCATCTTCCATATTGTTTTCAACCGTTGCTTTTAATTCAAGCTGCACTTCCTTATCGTTCAGAATTTTGATGTTGTAGCAAGGAGTCCACTGAATACCGCTCTGCATATACGATACCCGCACAGGAACTGATCCGGACTGTTTGCTGAATGTTACAAATCCCCTACGCACAATGCTGTCAACTTCTGCTTTTTCAATCGGATTTTCATCAAAAGAAATTTCTTTGATAAACGACGAAGAAATAAATGTAGTGCGGTTATCAGTGCCTTTCACTTTCAGCGTTGATGCCGATGTATTGAAGTCAGATAAAGTCCCTGACAGTTCTCGGATGTTCTTTTCATCAAGCATGTAAACCACGCGGAGTTTCTTACCCACATTGGCTTTGAGAAGTTCATTGTATGAAAAGAAATTTCGTTTGTTTTTCAGTGTGTCGTTTACAATACGGATTTGTTCAATTTTCACATCCTTGGTGGTCGATATCCAGTAAGTGCTGAGCAGCGGACCAGGCGGCACCATTACGGATGCTTCGTAATTCGAAATGCTGGCACTGCCTTCGCGCATGATAAAGTAAGTACCATTTTTAAACACGTTGAGCTGCGTGGGCACAGTAGTTTGTGCGCTTGCAACAATGGCTGCAAAAATGCACAGGACAAGAATACGGATTTTCATGATTTTTATTTTATGCTAAGATAATAAATCAAACAACTTCTATAAAATGAAAATCATAATAGAACCAGAAATTTTACAGAAAAAAGAATTGCCTGACCATGGCGTATTTCAGACAAGACCAATATCCGTGAAAGCAACAATCATCAAAATCCTGACAAGAATTCAGCAATACAAAGTCATGGCAAGAGCCAAAGAAAAATCGTCGGATACCGTTTTAAGATTCAGCTGATTCCGCCTGAATTCGTTTCCCTGTAAACCGGGAATTCAGCAATCGCGCAACACCCATATAATCAGGTGTAAAAACAATTGTATCACCGACGTGATATTTTTTAGAGCCCTTTTTATCACGGTTGGTGCCCACATCAACAACAGTCATATCCGACGTTATGCCAACAAATTTCACAGATTTATCAATAGGTTTCAGACTATTCATATCAACATCAATAAGTCCGAAATCCAGAATTGCCTTAATGGTTTTGCGGCTTCTGCCGGAAGAATCAAAATCAATGGTATGTCCAACATTTCCATCAGAGATAATACCATCCGGCACCCGATCTTTCTCTGCCAGTTCAATAATATTTGCATAGTATTCAAACGTATTGCCATTAAGATCGCGAAAAAGCTCATTATTTAAAGGGCTGGTGCCAAAAAATGCAGCTTCACCAATCCGAAGATGATTGATATCAGCAGGCATTTTGCCAGCATCGACCAAAGGCAAAGTAATTGAGCTACCACCTGAAAGGACCGGTAAGGATTTGTTGAAGCGCAATTCGAGAACCTGCCGATACAATGACAACTGAAGTAGTTTATCATAAGTTGGCTCCACTCCATACATACAGCCCAGATTGGTTCCCAACCCAATGACTTCAATATTGTCAAGATTAAAAACGCGGTTATAGAAATCAACCAGATTATCACGCAAAACACCTTCGCGGAGCTCCCCCAATTCAACCATGATAATGACCTGATGGCGTTTCTTCATTTTTTTTGCAAAATCATTTAACTTAACAATAGTGCGCAACGAAGAATTCAAACTAATGTCGGCATAACGAACCACGTCTTCGGCATAAGCAGTTGCAGGAGGCTTGATATAAATTGTTTTGGCATCGGAACAAACCTCTTTAATGTTTCTCAGGGACGAAATTCTTGAATCACCGACAGAATGGATGTTTTCAATCCGCTCTTTCGACAAAATATGTTCAAGCAATTCCCGTTCGCCGGCAAAAACCTTGGTAATAAGACTCCACATAAGGTTGCGCGACTTCAGAAAATGACTGATTGAATTGATGTTTCCAGTTATCCTGTCAATATTAATATTTAATTCTGCCATATCAACTCTTTTTAAAACGCATATCTGCATATTTATTTTTAAAACCAATTCTTTCGTACAAGCGTTTGGCGGGGTTATCATACTCCACATGTAGTTTCACATCGCCATCACACAAATCAATTGCTTTCTCAATCATCATTTTACCAATACCCTTTCCACGCATTTGAGAATCAACTGCTACATAAACAATAATATTCTCCGGGATATAACCTTTCATACCTGTGCGATTAACAACCAAACCCCCGATAATTTTATTGTTTTCAATCACAGAAATTGCAAATCCCCCAGCTTTATCATTGTCAAGCAAAGCGTAATCAATGCATTTTTCAATATCTTCAATGGGATCTCCAAATGGCTGCAAATAAGTAAAAAGAAAATCGCTGAAATCTTTCCTTGAAAAAGGTTCAGTAAAATCAGACATTTGTTTGATAATTCTTGTTTCCATATTACAAAAATTTATTGAACACGTGTAAACTGTGCACACATATTCATGGTTAATAAAAATCAAGGATCAAACAGCAAAAAAAGCTATAAACGTGATCCCTGTACAACAAAACGGATGCAAAACATCACATTTTTAAAAAATCGGCAAAACACCGCATCTACAAATATCGGAAAAACATCGGAATTATACAAATTTTTAACACTTGTCTAACAAGTCCGATTGTGAATTCCAATGACAGTTATAACACCTCCACACTGCATAAAATCAGCACTTTCGGGAAGCACAGATCAAAAACCTCAAATTACCCGATCGACATTCTTAAATCATCACGTTTCTTCTTACTTCGAAATTCCTTGCCTGCCTGACTGCCTGTTGCAGTTAAACTGGTAGACAGGTTCGGTGTTCATCACTCTTCCATCCAATCATCCAACTCTCTCCGGTCTTTTTTGGTGGGGCGACCAGTACCTTTTGGACGTTGCAGCACGAGGCGTTCGCGGACCATGTCGAGTTTTTTGAATTCTTCTTCCGGTGTTAATTCAAGAATATAATTCGGCAGCAACTTGGCTCCCACACGCGATTTCGGAAAGTCAACAATCTGAATGGTGCGTGTGAATGCATGCAGCTTTATTACAATAATATCTCCGACAGCCACATCCCGTGCGGGTTTCACTTCCTGATCCTTAATACTTACACGACCGTTGCGACAGGCCTCCGTAGCCAGTGTGCGGGTTTTATAAATTCGAACGTCCCAGAGAAATTTATCGATGCGCATTGTATAGAATATGTTGTTAGCTTTCTTTAGTCGTTACACGTTACAGACGTTACAATCGTTACGCGTTACAATCGTTACAGTCGTTACAAGGGTAACAAGGTAACAGGGTAACAGGGTAACAACGTTACGCGTTACAATCGTTTCAAAGCTTCACTCATAACCCATAACTCATAACTTATAAATCACCAATAACTGTTCACCGCTCACTGTTCACCGCTCACTGCTCACCGCTCACTGCTCACTGCTCACTACTCACCGCTTAGTAGCAGCCTGCCTTGCACACTCAGCCCTTTTTATTTTTCGCGAAAAAACAGCTGAATCTGGCAACCTTTCAGGTCAAAATTTTCGCGCAGTTTTCTTTCAACAAATCGTCTGTACGGCTCTTTGACATACTGTGGCAGATTGCAGAAAAACACAAAAGTTGGATAGGCCAGCTGCAACTGTGTGATGTATTTAATCTTCACACGCTTCCCTTTATACATGGGTGGCGGAGTTTCGGTAAGAATCGGCAGCAACACCTCATTAAGCTTCGATGTTGGAATTCGCCTGCCGCGGTTTTCATGAACCATCTGCAATGCTTCGAGCATTTTTATCACGCGCGTTTTTTCTGTGGCGCTGGTAAAAATAACAGGCACATCGGTCTGCGGCATCAGGCGCGCAATCAGATTTTCCTTGTATTCTTCCATCGTCTTATGATCTTTCGGCACCAGATCCCATTTATTCATGGCAATCACAATTCCCTTGTGATTTTCGTTGATGATATTGAGAATATGCAGATCCTGTGCTTCGAGGCCTCTTGTAGCATCAACTACCAACAGACAGATGTCGCTGTTTTCAATGGAGCGGATGGCTCGAACGGTTGAATAAAATTCAACATTATCGCTCACCTTTGCTTTTTTGCGGATTCCGGCGGTATCAACCAGCATAAAATGAAATCCGAACTTGTTGTACTCTGTAAAAATGCTATCGCGTGTTGTACCTGCAAGCGGCGTCACAATTGACCTTTCTTCGCCGATAAGCGTGTTCAGGATTGAGCTCTTTCCTGCATTCGGTCTGCCGACAATGGCTATGCGAGCGACCCCCGGATCCGGCTCTGCTTCCATCGGATTGAAATGTTTTACAACCTCATCCAACAATTCGCCTGTACCAGCGCCATTTACAGCACTAATTGCAAAAATTTCGCTGAGTCCACTGGAATAAAACTCGCCAATATTCAATGCCTGAGCATTGTTGTCTGCTTTATTTACAGCAAGCACAACCGGCTTTTTGCATTTGCGCAGCATGTCGGCTACATCTTCGTCCATCGGTGTGAATCCTTCGCGCACATCGGTCAGAAACAAAATCACATCGGCTTCGGAAATGGCCAGATGCACCTGCTTTTTGATTTCCTCTTCAAAAATATCATCGCTGTTATTCACGTATCCTCCGGTGTCGATCACCGAAAAATGCACACCGTTCCAGTCGCTCTTACCGTAATGGCGGTCGCGTGTCACGCCGCTGGTCGGATCTTCGATGGCTGCGCGCTCACCGACAAGCCGGTTGAAAAAAGTCGATTTGCCCACATTCGGACGCCCTACTATGGCAAGTATGTTACTCATATCAAAATCCCATTTGTTTTAAAGTTGTTTCATCATCGCGCCAGTCCTTCACCTTCACATTCAAATCGAGGAACACATGTTGTCCAAGAAATTCCTCAATATGTTTGCGCGAAAGTGTTCCAAGTTTTTTCACAGCACTTCCACCCTGCCCGATCAGAATCCGCTTCTGGCTTTCGCGGCTTACAAAAATCGTGGCGCCGATTTTCGGAATGTTTTCGTCTTCCTTATAATAATCAATGATTACCTCGCAGTGATACGGAATTTCTTTCTCAAACAGATAAAAAATCTGCTCGCGGATCATTTCGGAAACGAAGAACCGCAGATGTCTGTCGCTCAGCACATCCTTCGGATAATAAGCCGGATGCTCGGGTAACAATTCAATGACACGTCCCAGCAGCACATCGACATTGAAATTGTGAAGCGCCGAAATCAGCATCACATCTGCTTTTGGAAAGACCACTTCGTATTGTTTCATCAGCTCCATCATCTTTTCCTGCTGACTCAGATCAATTTTGTTGATACAGACAATGAGCGGAACTGTCAGGTTCTGCAGGCGCAGCAGCAGATTCGGATTGAGTTCGCGTGTGCCCGGTTCAATTAAAAGAATAACGATATCGGCATCCTCAAACGCAGCATTGATATATCCCAACATCTTGCGGTGGAGCTCATAGGCCGGATTTTCGACATAGCCGGGGGTATCGGAAAAAACGATCTGATAATCCTCGGTGCTCAGAAAACCGAGTACACGCTGGCGTGTGGTCTGCGCTTTTGGCGAGACGATGGAAATTTTTTCACCCGTCAAAGCGTTGATCAGCGTTGACTTACCTACGTTTGGGTTTCCGATTATATTGACAAATCCGCTTTTGTGTGACATTTTTTTGCCGGGTATTAAAATTGTTGTATCTTTGCAGTCCCGAATTGCAAAGGTAAGCAAAAAGAACTAAAGATATATTGCGGGGTGGAGCAGTGGCAGCTCGTCGGGCTCATAACCCGAAGGCCAGAGGTTCGAGTCCTCTCCCCGCTACTAAAAACAGAGTGAGAATCAGAGCGAAAGCGAAGATTCTCATTCTGTTTTTCTGCTCACTCACTCTCATACTCTCACTAAATGCATGGAATCAGAGCGAAAGCGAAGATTCTCATTCTGTTTTTCTGCTCACTCACTCTCATACTCTCACTAAATGCATGGAATCAGAGCGAAAGCGAAGATTCTCACTCTGTTTTTCTGTTCACTCGCTCTCACACTCACACTAAATGCATGGAATCAGAGCGAAAGCTCATGAGTGCCGCTGAAAATGATATAATGAACGAATAATCTGCGGATAAAGAAAAGGGTGATGCTTCGAAGGTTTTCCAAGAGATCCCGGCACAGTCAGCAAAGCTGTGCCTCAGTCAGCGACCGGGAACTCAGTGGCCCATGTTGAATATGATTTTTGTACAACCTGAATCAGTCTTTACCGCTGGCCTGCCTGACTGCCTGTTGCAGTTGAAATTGCAGACAGGTGAAGGCTAATTCGCGGAAGAAAGATTGGAGATGCGGCGAAGGTTTTCGGTGAGATTTGTGAATCCATGTCACGGATGACATATCCGCGCCATGGTTGGGGTAAACATGTCCGACTGCCGGCGGATTCGCGAAAGAATAATTGAACATGCTTCGAAGGTTTTCCAGGAGATCCCGGCACAGTCAGCAAAGCGGTGTCTCAATCAGTGACCGGGAACTCAGCGCGCCATGGGAGATTTCTGCGGAGAATTTCACCCGCAAGCCGTAGATCATTTCAGCCGGGACATCAGCAATTTTGAATTGTTTATATAAGATTCGCGGTTGTAAAATGAATATTCACTAATTTTACCGCAATATTATAATTTGCAAAATGAAAACTTTTCTTCTTTTATCTGCAATGATGTTTGTCTTCATTGCATCGATGGCTCAGAAATCGGAATCCGACAAAGACTGCTGGTACAACAAGGACATGGAGAAAAACAAGGTCCCGGGCGTTTCTTCGGATCGCGCGTATGATGAGTTGTTACAGGGCAAAACACCCAAACCGGTGATTGTTGCCATTATTGACGGTGGAACCGATTTCAATCACGAAGACCTGAAAGAAGTGATCTGGACCAACGAAGATGAAATTCCCGGCAACGGAATCGATGATGACAAGAACGGATACATTGATGACATTCACGGCTGGAATTTTCTTGGAAATCCGAGTGGCGAAAATGTGGACAACGACAACCTTGAAGTGACGCGCGTTTACCGCCTGCTGAAACCGAAATACGAAAATGCCGACTCGGCGAAAATGGCCAGTGACGAAGAATTTCAGCTATATCTGAAATGCAAAAAGGAAGTTGAAACTAAATATGCTGCTTCAACAAAAGCCCTCGCCAATGTAACTACACTGTATCAGAACCTGAAAGTAGCAGACAGTGTATTTACTGCCTATTTCGGAACAAATAAATATTCGGCAAACCAGATCAAGACCATCAAAGATGAAAGGATGCAGCCAGTGGTTGATTTCATGAGCTATTGGATGAAAAAAGATGTTGACACAACAATCGTAAAAGGGTGGATTGATCATTATGAAAGTCAGGCGCTGTACCGCTACAACGTTAATTTCGATTCACGTACCATTGTAGGCGACGACTGGACTCAAAACAACAATCCGTATTACGGCAACAACGATGTTAAAGGCCCGCGTGCAGGCCACGGAACCATGGTTGCAGGCAATGTGGCGGCAGTACGAGGCAACGGTATTGGCCCGGATGGAGTGACATCGAATGCGCAGTTGATGATTTTGCTGGTGGTTCCCGATGGCGACGAACGCGACAAAGATGTTGCAAATGCTATATTATATGCAGTAAACAACGGTGCGTCGATTATCAACATGAGTTTCGGAAAAGGATATTCCCCGCAGAAACATTTTGTGGATTCCGCTCTGCGTGTGGCCAACAAACACGATGTACTGATTATTCATGCGGCAGGAAACGATGGCGAAAACGTGGATGTTGAAATTCATTATCCCAGCAATTTCGATGAGAACGGCAACATAATCAACGACAAATTCATTGTTGTCGGAGCCAGCACCAATTCAGCCGGAAAGAAACTTCCCGCATCGTTTTCGAACTACGGAAAAAAGAGTGTTGACATATTTTCACCGGGTCAGGATATTTACAGTTGTGCACCCGGCAACAAATATGAACTGGCTTCGGGAACCTCGATGGCAAGCCCGGTTGCAACAGGTGTGGCCACCATCATCCGCGCATATTTTCCCGAGCTGACCGCAAAGGAAGTGAAGGAAATTTTGTTGCAAAGCGCCGTAAAATACGACAGAAAAGTCCTGTTACCAGGCGGCAGCAAGAAAAAAGTTTCTTTCTCAGAATTATCAGCAACCGGCGGAGTTATCAATGCGTACAACGCCGTGAAAATGGCACAGGAACGCGTGAATGCAAAGCATTAATCCCGGTCTTCCGCGAATGACGCCAATCTCCGCGAAGAATCTGATTAATTGGCTCACCTTCGGCTTGCATATGAACGCGAATAGTTATAAAAAACTGCTTCGCAATTTTTTATAACAAAGCCGTCAAGATGCTTTGATATTTTTTTCACGACAAGATAACACGTTTGGACATCAAGTTTTTGCAATATGCAGCAGGATGTAAAACCTTCACAAAAACCAGTATTATTCATCCTGCAATGAAGTTCTGAAACCAATTCTCTTTCTGTTCTGGTAATCTGAATCAATTTCCTTCGCTTTTTCCAGTTGATCAAGGTATTCAAAAATCAACGCGAGTTGTTGATCATGACCGTTAGCTTTTACATCAAGCATTTCGATCCTTTTCAGAATTTCTTGCTGCACATTAATCATTTCGCGCATTTTAACGAACACTTCAATAATCCTGATACTCATTTTGCGAGCAATATCACTCCGAAGCACATTTGCCAACTGCAATATGCCATATTCTGAAAAGGCAAATGGCAAATATCTGGTGCCGCCCCAACTTGAGGTCACAGTTTGTGACCTCAAGTTTTCGAATTCCTCTTTGCTAAGTTCTATCATGAAATTATCCGGGAAGATATCAATATTTCTCCTGACTGCTTGTTTTAGAGCTTTTGTGGAGACCTGATACAAAATGGCCAGATCAAAATCCAACATAACTTTTCTTCCTCTGATACAATAAATTCTTGTAGCAGCGGATTCATCTGAATATTCTAAAGCTGAACTTCTGTCATCATTTTTAGCCATAACGCTATCTGTTTAGTTGTGACACATAATTTATTTATTAATACCGGTCTTCCGCGAATTACACGAATCTCCGCGAAAACTTTAATTAATCCACTTGCCTTCGGCATGCATATGGACGCTAATTGATATTCTTTTTCAGATAAAACAGGATTCAAGAGCCCCGAAGGGGCGCACTACGTTAGCCAGGCCCGAAGGGTCTGGAAAAAGAAAAATATGCTGAGCCCTGTAGGGGCGAAACGCTAGTACAAATATAGCGTTCATCATATTCCATTTGATTTAGTTTCAGAAAATCAAGAAACTCCTCCTGATAGGTAATTCTTCTATGATGCTCCTTTTGCGAGTCGATATAATCTTTTATTCCCTGCACATCTCCCGGACTAACAGAAAATGCAGCATACCCTGATTGCCAATAAAAATGCTGATACTTCCTCCCCTGGGTTTTTATCCATTGCGATGAACCAGATTTTATTTTTTCAACTAACTTCATCAGCAAGACATTCTGTGAAAGAATGCAAAGAATATGCACATGGTTCCTGTATCCGCCAATCTTCACAGGAGGGCATTCCATGTTTTTTGCAATACCTCCCAAATACGCAAATAATTGCTGCTCTATCTGATCATCAATAAACGAGATGCGGACTTTTGTGCTAAAGACAATATGCACATAAAGCTTTCTGAATGATTGCGACATAATATGAAAATTTAATGCAGAGGCCGCACATTTTTCAGGCATAGTGTTTCGCACTTTGCAAATATATGCAGCCCCTGCATGGCATTTGGAAATTCTAAGCGGCCTTTTTCATTTCAGTGGCCACGATCTGCACGCGGCGGTGAGATACGCCGGCATCGTCCTTCCAGGCGGAGCTGCGGAGTTTCCCTTTCAGACGCACACGAGCGCCTTTGTGTACGGTACTCATAACAACATCGGCTACCTTATTCCATGAGACAACCTGAAACCATTCCGTGATGCGCACCTGCTCGCCTGTCCTGGTGCGATAATCATTAAAATATGACATCGTGAAAAGCGCCAGCTTGTTGCCATTCGCAAATTGCTTCGGAAACGGCTCAGAGGTCACTACGCCTTCGAGATAAACAATATTCTTTTCAGGATTTCTTTTCTTCTTCGGTTCTTCTTCACCTGTAAGCACCAACATGCGGGCTTTTTCATCATTTGCGTTCACGCTTTCAAACTGTAATTCCATAATCGTTTTAATTTTTAGTTCAACTGAAGTTCGCCGTTTTCATCAACGACAATGCAAAGGAACAACCGCCGGAATCCATTAGCTGGTTATTAAGCATTTACTTTCGACTATAAATGTTTGTAAACGTTTGTTGTCGGCTACAATATGTTCCTGATTACATAATCAGGAACAGCGTCATTTCACATTATCAGTGCAGACAATAATTTTTTTCAACAACAAGTACAAAAAGCCTCATTTCTACGTACAACCCGACCTTCCAGAGTCCACAATGCAATGGAGAACCTGGAAGAGTCGGAAGCTGTGAACTCTTCTGCACCCGACGACTCCATATCCTCTGCCTACTTCGTCGCCATCGGGAGTTTATCCCGCCACGGCGGGAATGCAATATTATGATTGCCCGTCAATCGTTTTCTTCGCTTCGCAGAAATACTGAAAATCATTCACGTTTTCGAAACGCAGCATTTCAAAGCCCGAATCGGAAAAATATTTTTCAATGGTCTCTCTGCTCAGCCGCTCATGCAACGGAGGTCCAGTGGGCGATTCGACAGGCGCCCATTCAACAATGAACAATTTTCCATCGGCTTTCAGAATTTGCCGGAGCATTTTCAGATAGGCAACCGCATCGTCCACTTCGTGAAGCACAATAGCCATCAGTAATTTATCAACAGACTTTTCGGGAAGTTGAATGTTATCCTTTTCGCACAACAGTGTTTTCAAATTAAGCGATCCGGGAGCATCAGACATAAGCAAATCCAGCATCTGCTGCGAGATATCAGCGGCTATCACATTCCCGGTATCGCCAACATATTCCAATGCCGGAATGGCAAAGTATCCTTTTCCGGCGCCTGCATCGAGCATCACATCGCCTTTTTGCAAATGCATCATGTCGAGAATTTTCTCAGGCGGTATGAGCTTACGGCGCTCAGCAGAACTTAGACTTTCATGCTTTTCAGGATTGAATATTTTCGACATTCCAAGCGTTTTAGTTTAGAAAATAAAATGCAGCATTCAGTGCAGTTGCAAACAGAATCCATAGTAAATACGGGATATTCAGATAGGCAGCGATGGGTTTCAATCGATAGAAATTCAACAACATGATAACAACAACAACATCAAGCACAATGATATCGATAAGTGCCAGCGCGATATTCTGATAATAGAAAAACAAAAAAGACCATGCAAAATTCAACGCCAGCTGAATGAGATAAATAATTTTGGCAACAGTCCTTTCTTTAGTCCTGGGCATGATCCAGATATAAAAAAACGAAAGTCCCATCAAGATGTAGAGCAGTGTACAAACAGGTCCAAAAACCCAACCTGGCGGATTAAAGACTGGTTTATTCAATGAAGCAAACCATCCGGGAACCACTTCGGATGTGTATTGTCCGGCAATATAGCCCAGTGCCAGCGGGACAAACAGCGAGGTGAAAAATTTAAAAATACTTCGGAGCATACAGTGAGATATTTTTAGGTCAAGGTTAAGGTCAAGGTTAAGGTCGAGGTTAAGTAAGACTTTCGTTACACGTTACAGACGTTACAATCGTTACAATGTTAAGTTTGAGGTTAAGGTTAAGGTTAAGGTTAAG
>Ga0116152_10001214_pt1 | contig 21160 bp, 19 predicted proteins | sample AD_UKC119_MetaG_FD_89894 | JGI IMG/M metagenome (GOLD analysis project Ga0116152, IMG submission 89894) | Active sludge microbial communities of municipal wastewater-treating anaerobic digesters from Hong Kong - AD_UKC119_MetaG | ecosystem: Engineered > Bioreactor > Anaerobic > Digestate...
GACCCGGCAGATCGGGCAGCCGCAGATACCTGCCGTCATCGTGCACCCACAGGGTCTTGGTATCACGCCTGACCAGGCCCGCAATGTCGAGAGTGATCGCGACCAGGCCGATCGGTGGCTCACCGGCAGTCGCCGAGGCGATCGGGCTGAGCAACTGCAGCGTAAACACCCGGGCCGGGTCGTCGGCAGTCAGATCGATGCGCAAGGGGCTGAGCACCACGTTGCTCAGACGCCCGGACAACAGCAGCGCGACCTGGTCGGGCGGCACGCCACGCGGGCGCCGCGTCGTCGGCTGCCACTTTCCGCTGCCACTCTCGCGCTCCAGCCAGAAACGCTCGATGCCGTTCTCGTCGAGGAACAGGATCTCCGTGATATCGCGCTCGTCTCCGAGAATACGGTTGATCCACTGTGTATAACGGGCGCGCGCCAGATCGATCTCCGCCTGGTCGCCGCCACCGCCGTTGCCCACCAGCGCGCCGGGCTCCGGGAGCTTGGCCAGCAGACGCACGCTGGCGTCACGGCTGGCCAGGTGCTGATCGAGGTCACTGAAGTCCGCGCGCAGGTTCTGCAGGAAGGAGTGACGGTAAAAAAGGTCGACCCGCTCCAGCACCAGCGGCAGGTTGATGACCACCGCCAGCATCAGTGGCACCAGGCCGAACAGGAACAGGAACAGCAGGATACGCATGCGCAACGACATGCTGCGCACGATAGCCTCTGGCGCTGTGGAATAGAATCCCCGTCGGACAATCACGAGGCACCCGGGATGTCGCTGACCATCCTCTACCAGGACGCGTACTACGTCGCGATCGACAAACCGGCCGGCCTGCTGGTCCACCGCAGCCCGATCTCCACCGACCGCGTGTTTGCGCTGCAGACCCTGCGCGACCAGCTGGGCCGCCGGGTGTACCCGGTGCACCGCCTGGACCGTGCGACCTCGGGGGTGCTGGTGTTCGGCCTGAGCGCCGGATCCGCAGGCCGACTGGCTGCACAGTTCGAGTCGCGCCAGGTCGACAAGGAATACCTCGCGGTCGCCCGAGGCTGGGTCGAGCCGGGCGGGACCATCGATCACCCGGTCGCCGACGGGGATGGCAGCGGGATAGCACAGCCGGCATGCACATCCTACCGCTGCCTGGCCAGGGTCGAACTGCCGTTCGCGGTGGACCGCCACCCGACGGCACGTTATTCACTGGTGAGCGTGTCGCCGCAGACCGGCCGGCGCCAGCAGATCCGCAAGCACTTCAAGCACATCTCGCATCATCTGATCGGTGACACCACGCACGGCAACGGCCGGCACAACCGCTTTTTCCGGGAGCAGATCGGCACCACGCGCCTGCTGTTGATGTCGCACAGGCTGGCGTTTTCCCACCCCTACACGCAGGTGTCGGTGGAGATCACCGCACCGGCCGACGCGGACTGGGAGCGCATCGGCACACTGTTCGACTGGCCTTTGTCGCGCGCCGCAGCGAGCGGCTGAGCCTTGTCTACGGTGCCCGCCGGGCCCAGAACATCGGGATTCGTTAACCGGCGTCAATTGGAATCCGCCATGAGACTGGCAACGCAGCACCAGATTTGACAAAGTCGCGCGAGTGGAAAAACTCAAGCACCTCCTCGCCCCACTGCTGAGCAGCGCCCGCGACCTGTTGCCTATCGTCGTGGTGATCGCCTTTTTCCAGATCGGCGTACTGCAGCAGCCCATCCCCAATCTCGGCGAGATCGTGCTCGGCACACTGTTCGTGATGATCGGCCTGGCGATGTTCGTGCGTGGTCTCGAGATGGGATTGTTCCCGATCGGCGAGAGCATGGCCTATGCCTTTGCGCGCAAGGGCTCGCTGAGCTGGCTGCTGCTGTTCGCGTTTGCGCTGGGCTTCGGGACGACCGTTGCCGAACCCGCGCTGATCGCCGTCGCGGCTGAGGCTGCCGAGGTTGCGGCAGTGGGCAAGATGATCGAAGACACACCCCAGGCGCGCGAGAACTACGCCGACGGCCTGCGTGTCACGGTGGCGTTGTCGGTCGGCTTTGCGATCCTGGTGGGTGTGCTGCGCATCATCCGCGGCTGGCCGATCCACTACCTGATCATTGCCGGTTACATCGGGGTGATCATCATGACCGGTTTCGCCCCGCCCGAGATCATCGGTATTGCCTACGACTCCGGTGGGGTGACGACATCCACCATCACGGTACCGCTGGTGACCGCGCTCGGCGTCGGTCTGGCTTCCTCGATCAAGGGGCGCAACCCGATGGTGGACGGCTTTGGCCTGATCGCCTTCGCCTCGCTGACACCGATGATCTTCGTGATGGGTTACGGGATGGTGATCTGAGTGTCGACAGGTCCCTTCATCGAGTTGCTTCAGACCCTGCTGGACACCGTCACCGATGTTCTGCCAATAGCGCTGACGATCTTCGGCTTTCAGCTGCTGGTATTGCGCAAGCCAATACCCCGGCTCAGTCGCGTGTTGCTGGGATTCGTTTATGTGCTGGTCGGTCTCGCCTTCTTTCTCGAGGGGCTGGAGCTGGCGCTGTTCCCCCTGGGCAAGCTGATGGCCGCGCAGCTCACCGATCCGGCATTCATCGCCGACGTCACCCACCATGTGGCAGCATTCAACTGGTGGGACTACTACTGGGTCTACCTGTTCGCCTTCGCGATCGGCTTTTCGACCACAATCGCCGAGCCATCACTGCTGGCGGTCGCGATCAAGGCCCACCAGGTCTCGGCCGGCAGTATCGGCGTAATGGGTCTGCGTGTGGCCGTGGCCCTGGGGGTTGCGATCGGCATCGCGCTCGGCACCTTCCGAATAGTGACTGGCACGCCGCTGCACTGGTACATCATCGCCGGCTATATCGTCGTGGTCATCCAGACCTATTTCGCGCCGAGGATCATCATTGCGCTTGCCTATGACTCCGGCGGTGTCACGACCTCGACCGTCACGGTACCCTTGGTCGCCGCACTCGGTCTCGGCCTCGCCAGCACCGTGCCGGGGCGCAGCGCACTGCTCGACGGCTTCGGCCTGATCGCCTTTGCAAGCCTGTTCCCGATGATGACCGTGATGGCCTATGCCCAGCTGTCCGAATGGCGCACCAGGCAGGCGAGCCAATCCCACTGAGGAGCCTTAACCATGCACTTCAAACTCCTGATCGCATTCGTCAACGACGACAAAACCGACGCGGTACTCAAATCCGCGCGCAGCGCCGGCGCGACCGGTGCCACGGTGATCAACAACGCCCGCGGTGAGGGGCTGAACGAGGCAAAGACATTCTTCGGCCTGTCGCTCGACACCCAACGTGACATGCTGCTGTTTCTGGTCGAGGAGCATCTGGCCCGCCAGATCCTCGAAGAAATCGCACGCGCCGGCGAATTCGAGTCCAGACCGGGCTCCGGCATCGCGATTCAGATCGACGTCGAGGATGCGGTCGGTGTCACTGGCCAGGTGGCCAAACTCCATGAACTTGTAGAGGAAGAGATATGAGCAAACTCGAGCTGGTCCGGGTGCGCGACGTCATGAAGGTCGAATTCGACATGGTCGACGGCCTGGCGACCGTGGCCGATGCATTGCGTGATATGAAACACATCGACACCAAGGCGCTGGTGGTACGAAAGCGCAACGACGAGGACGAATACGGGATCGTCGAACTCGAAGACATCGCCACAGGTGTGCTGGCCAAGAACCGCGCGGCAGAGCGGGTCAATGTCTACGAGATCATGAACAAGCCGTTGATCGGCATCGATCCGGACATGGATATCCGTTATTGCGCACGCCTGTTCGAGCGCTATCAGCTCAATCGCGCCGCCGTGGTCGAGAACCGCGAGGTGATCGGCATCGTCAGCTACGCCGACATCGTGATCAAGGGCATGAAAAAACTGCTGGAGTGAGGTGGAGCCGGCAACCCACCGACGTCGCGCCGCCGCGCGGCGTCAGAGCGCACGTACCAGCTCGAGGACCTGCTCGGCGTGGCCCTTGGGCTTCACATCGTACAAGGCATGACGGATGCTGCCGTCAGCCCCGACGATGAAGGTCAAACGCACGATGCCCATCTTTTTCTCGCCGTTCTTTTCTTTTTCCTGCCATACACCGTAGGCATCGCACAACTGTCCTTCGACGTCGGCAACCAACTGGATGCTCAGGCCATACTTGTCGCGGAACGCCGCATGGCTGACACAGGTGTCTTTGCTCACCCCGACCACGGCGACCCCAAGCGCCTCGAATTCACTCATCAACTCGGTGAACTCGATGCCCTCCATCGTACAGCCAGGGGTGTCGTCCTTGGGATAGAAATACACGACATAGGGTTTGCCGCTGAGGCTCGCTGAATCGGTCATCGTCATGTCGGCGTCCGGCAGAACGAACTCGGGCGCCTGGTCTCCAGCATTCAGCATCTGAACCTCCTCTTGTGGTTATGTTTTGCGCGAATTTAGGTCGCGGGTGCACCTCCGTCAACCGTCGTACAGAAAGGTTTCCCTGTGGTGTGCCAGCACATGACGCAGACGGGCCCCCATTGCGTCGCGCCCGCAGAGTGCAAAACCGGCACGGATCTGCGTGGCAGTGCGATGCTGCAAATGCCAGGCGACCAGCGGCGCAAGGCTGTCGGCATCGCTGTCGGCACGCGCCGCCAGCCTGACCACTGCCCGCCACAGCACCGCGTCGGCGGTCGCCGGCAGCCTTGCGCCGCTGGCGACACGCCCGATGGCGACCCGGTCATCCGCCGTCAATGGCAGATCGGTACAGTCACGCCCCCGCAACAGCAGGCACGCCAGGTGGCTGTCCAGGGCCTGCAGACCGGCCCCGAGTGACCAGGGCAATGCCTGGAGAAAACGGTCGCCGGCGAGCCGCGCAAGTGCGCAGCCACGCTCGCTGAGGCCACGCAGCATGAACAGCGAATGCGCTGCACTGGCGGGATCGACTCGCACACCGAGACGCACCGGGGCAAACCCGGATGCCTTCCAGAAGCCGAGCAGTGCGGCTTCGATGCCGAACGTGCACCCGAGCAGGTCCTTGGCCCGGACTCTGCCCCATTGCGCCGCGGCATCCAACAGACGACCACCGATACCGCACCGCCGCTGCGCCGGGTGTACAGCGATACGCTGAACGCGCAGCACACGCTGCACGAGGCAGTCATCGAGCCCGGCATGCACCGCCAGAGACTGCGCCAACAGGTGACCACGCGGGCGACGCCCGCCATCGAGTACCTGGGCGGCCATCGGTGCGTCGAACCCGCCCTCCGTGACTGCGAGCAGCACGCCGGACACGGCCTCCCCACGACGCGCAAGCCACAGGTGCACGTCCGGGTTATCGAGCAGCTGGCGCAGATCGGAGGGACGCGTCTGGTAATGCGCATTCACCAGCAGACCGAACACGTGACGCAGCAAGGGTTCGTCGGCGGCGAGTTGCTGCTGGTCGACTTTGTCGATCCTTGTTTCGGCATCCTGTACCTCGGTTGCACTGTCCAGGTCGACGTCGAGCACAAAGGTGCGATTTAGCAGCAACTCCAACGGGTCGTCTTCAGGCCAACGCAACGCTTGTGTCAGCTGCATCCACCTCCACTGCGGCATCAGCCGATCCAGCGTGGACCTGAAGCGCAGCTCGAATCCACGTCCACTGCCCTCGTAGCCATGCACGGTCGAGGCGAACACCATCCGGTTGTGGTGATCGAGCAATTGCGCCAGCACACTGACCGGGATAGCTGCTGCCTCGTCGACCATCACCAGCCCAAGGCTGTCTGGCACCTCCGCCAGGCAGTCGGCGGGGAGGCGGAAACACAGCCGCCCGGCGCCGATCGTCACATCTTTGACCGCTTGCGGCATCTCCCCGACATGCGCCATCGCATGGCGAAACAACGTCGCCGCCGCGGCACGGTGCGGGGCCACCACGGTGATCCGCGGCAACCCGGCCATCAGCAACCGGGCGGCCGCAATACCCAGGACCGTCGATTTCCCACGGCCGCGATCGGCGGTGAGCACCAGCGGGCGCCTCGCGTGACCATGAGCGACACGTTCGACGGCGGCGACCGCGGCCGCCTGGTCGTCACTCAATTGGAATGGAGCCGCAGCGGATGGCGCCATGCGCAGGGTGATTGACGAGTTCGGCGTGACGATATGCACTGCCGGTGCGTCATGCCATAGGCCGCACAGGCGCCCAAGGAAATACCCCGGCATATCGCCGACCTGGTGCGGATAGGCGGCAAATCGCGCCTTATCCGGGTCTTCGAACGACGGCCAGCCCTGCAGTGACGGCGCCAGCACCACGCAATCACCGCCACCACGCAGTGTGCCCAGCGCGGCGGCGAAGGCGTCGGGATTGAAACCCTGGTGCGCATTTACCACCAGGAGGCGGCATTCACTGCCCAGACGCTGCACCACTTTGTGCGCTGGCACGGGTTCCACACCCGGACCCGCGGTCGACGCGATCCACAGCGTGTCTGCACGATCTTCGATGCCGAGCTGGTGCATTACCCAGCCTTCGCCCCATGCCTGGTCACCGGCAAGCAGCAGCAGACGCCTGTGTCCCGGCGGGCTCACTCCGACCAAAGAAACGGCTCCTCGTAGTGGGCGACGTTCTCGTGTGTAGACTGCATCCGTGCCTGCACGCGGGCGACACGGATCAGGCGCTCGTCCATGGTCTTGGGGTACAGGCGGAACAGGCGCGCCAGCGCCGATGCGCGACTTGCCGCTGCCCGTTCGAGGCGAACCCGCTCGGCATCACTGAAGTGGTGCAACTGCAGCAGTGCCGGCGCCCACCAGTCGATGAAGGCCTCGGCCAGGGCCCGCTGCCGCCGATTGGGCCAATCCGTGGTCAGCAGAAATCGGGGGAAAAAACCCGCTGCGCGACTGCCATGCAGTGCCGCACCACAGCCACCGACATCATCGCGGTCGAACCACTCGGCCATGGGGCGCCTGCCGGCACGCCGTGCGATCAGGTCTTCGAGTTCGGCGAGGCCGGCAAACTCGTCAGCCGCCGCCTTGCCCGGCAGCCAGCGCGGCTGCACTGCCGGCGGGACGGGCTCGTCACACAGGCGGCTGTCGATCAGTACCAGCGGCTCACGCGTCTGTGCATCCAGCAGCCAGTACTCCCGACGGTCCTGCAGTGGAAACGGCGTCTGTCTGGCGAATGCCTCCAGCGCGCCGATCAACGGCTCGCCGATGCGCTCGATCAGGTCGCCCGCGGCCGTGCCGCGCACCATCGCGCGGCGCAGACCGGAATCGGCTGTCCAGGTGCCGAAGCGCACCTCCGAAAGCCCCGAGTGCGCAAGTATGTCGGGGTGCGCCGCATACAGCACCCAGTGGACACCGTCTGTGCTTTCGGCCTCGCCGTCACCGACACGGATGACCTGCAGGACACCCTGAAACGGCGCCATCAGACGGCGGGCGAAACACTCCACGATCATCGACTTGCCATCCGCCCGGCTCCCACAGGTCCTGTCACTCCCTCCGACACATTGTCAGTCAGAGTTAAGCACCTGCAACGGTGGTACGCCAAGCAGTCGGCGCGTGGCCAGCCAACCCACCAGGCCGACGACCAGCGTGCCGCCGCCTATGCCGAACCACCACACGTCGGGACTGACGCGGCCCGGCAACTCGAACAACTCGACGGCTATCACGTAGCCGCTGACGCTCGCCAGGCCCGCTGCAAGCAGGCCGCCGATCAACCCCAGCAGACCGAACTCGGCGAGCAGGCCGCCCAGCAGACGTCGCCGCGAGGCCCCGAGGGTGCGCATGATCGCCACCTCTCGTGCGCGTTCGTCGCGGCTGACCTGCGCCGCCGCAACACTGACCAGTGCCGCCGCGAGCAGCGTGAATACGAAGACCATCTCGACGGCCAGGGCGCCGCGTTCCATGATCGCGCGCACCTGAACCAGGATCGGGCGCACGTCGATCACCGAGACCGCGGGAAACTGCTGCACCAGCTCGAGGGTCAGCCCTTCCGACGCCTCATCGAGATACAGGCTGGTCAGATAGGTAACCGGCAGGTCGAGTGCCATCTGCGGCGGCGCAACGACAAAGAAGTTCACGTTGAAGGAATCCCAGGCGACCGAACGCAGACTGGTGACTGGCGCGCGCACGGACTGGCCGGCCACATCGAAGGTCAGGGTGTCGCCGAACTGTATGCCGAGGCTCTTCGCCAACCCTTCCTCGACCGAAAACTGCGCCCGTGGCGGCTCGCCCGGCTCCCACCAGTTCCCCGCCTGGATACGGTTGTCGCGCTGCATGTCAGCGCTGAAACCGAGGTTGAACTCGCGCGCGGCGAGGCGACGCGCACGCAGGTCCGTGTAGTCTTCCGGATCGACCTGCCGGTCGCCGATCGCAACCAGGCGCGCACGCGCCATTGCGTAGAGCCCGGAATTGGCGATCTGTCGTGTCAGCAGCAGTTCCGCTAGCGCCGCGCGTTCCTCGGGCTGGAGGTTGATCAGGAAATGATTCGGCGCCTGCTCGGGCAGGCTGCCCTGCCAGGTGTCGATGATATCGACCCGGACCACGGCCAGCAGCAGGAGCAGCGTGATACCCAGGCCGAAACCTGCCAGCTGCAAAAGCGTGAGCTGCGGGTAACGTGCGAGTGCCGCCAGTCCCAACGCGGCATTGCCACCGGCACGCCGCAATGGGTTCAATGCCAGCAGCAGCAGGCGCCCGGCCAGCATCATCGAAGCGAGCGCCGCCGACAGGGCCAGCGCCATGCCACCGGCCAGCCGCAGATCCTGTACCTGCCAGACCATCAGACCGAAGAACCCGCCGGCGGCCAGCACCCAGACTGTCCAGGCGGCAAGCCCCGGCGCATCCATCTCACGGCGCAGCACACGCAATGGCGGTACCCTGCCCACGCGCAGCAGCGTGGGGACGGCAAAGCCCAGCGCCATGCTCAGGCCGAACAGCAGACCAACCAGTGCTGGTCGCAGTCCGGGCGCAGGAAGCGCTTCACCGAACCAGTCGCCGAGCACGCTGACCAGGGCCTGTTGACCGACCAGGCCGCCGAGACTGCCCAGTGCAGTGGCCACGATCACGACCAGCAGCAGCTGCACAAGATGCCAGCGCAGCACCGCCGCCGCACTCATTCCAAGGGTGCGCAACACCGCCGCACCGTCAAGCGCACGGTCGACGTAGCGGCGCGTCGCCAGCATGATCGCCACCCCCGCCAGCAGACTTGCGCAGAGGGCAGCGAGACTGAGGAAACGCCGCGCACGCTCCAGAGCGGTGCGCAGTTCCGGGCGCGCGTTCTCCAGATCCGCCAACTCACTGCCGCGCGGCAGGCGGTCCTCGAGCCAGGCACGCATCTGCTGCAGGCGGTCTGCCTCACCGGCCAGCAGCAGGCGGTACTTGACCCGACTGGCCGGCCCCAACAGACCGCTGCGCTGCACATCGTCGTAGGCCAACATCAGGCGTGGCGCGAGCTGAAACAGGTTGCCACCACGATCCGGCTCGTCCACCAGAACACCAGCGGCGCGCAGCTGCAGTTCGCCGAGGCCGACATCGGTGACACCGATCTGCGCCCCCAGGCGATCTCGCAAACGACCCTCGAGCCACGCTGTTCCGGAGGCGGGTACCTGCGACACCTCGCCCTGCGGTGTATCGACCCGCAGGCGACCACGCAGGGGGTATGGGGCCTCGACCGCCTTCACCTGCACCAGCAGCGGACGGTCATTGGCGACGATGACACTGGGAAAAGTCAGCGTCCGAGCATGGCGCAGCGCCAGTGCGTCTGCCTTGTCCAGCCAGTCCTGCGGGACAGGAGCACCCTGTTCGATCACCAGGTCAGCTGCCATCAGGGCGGCACCCTGCTGCTGCAATGCCCGCTCCACCCGATCGGCGAAAAACGCCACCGAGCTCAACGCGGCCACCGCCACCACGACGGCAACCGCCAGCAGGCGCAGACCGGGATCGCGCGACGCCGCCCGCCAATGACCGAACGCCAACGCAGCGGCGCTCATGTGGCGTCCACGAGGCGACCGGCATCCAGTTGCAACACGCGGTCGCAGCGTGCCGCGAGCTGCTGATCGTGGGTCACCAGCAGCAGCGTGCAACCGACGCGGTCGCGCAGGCCGAACAACAGGTCGATGATGCGCCGGCCACTGTCTGCATCCAGGTTGCCGGTAGGCTCGTCCGCGAACAGCACCTGCGGGTCGCCGGCGAAAGCGCGTGCCAGCGCGACCCGCTGCTGTTCGCCGCCGGACAGCTGGCGCGGCAGATGCGACAGACGCTCGCCCAGGCCGACCTCGTGAAGCAGTGCCTCGGCCTGACCGCGCGCGTTGCGCCGGCGCCCGATCTGCAGTGGCAGCGCGACGTTCTCCAGCGCCGTCATCCCCGGCAACAGCTGGAACGACTGAAAGACAAAGCCGACGCGTCCGGCGCGCAGCGCGGCACGTGCGTCCTCGTCCAGCTCGCCCAGTGCGCGCCCGAGCAGCGAAACCCGGCCCTGGCTCGGCTGGTCCAACCCGGCGAGCAATCCGAGCAGGGTGGATTTGCCGGAACCGGATGGCCCGAGGATGGCCACCGCCTCACCGGCGTTGACCTGCATGTCGATCGCCGAGAGTATGTCGAGGACCCTGCCATCCGACATACGTACCTGTTTACCCAGCGATGTGGCTGCTATGCGAACTGTATTTTCCATTGTCCTGCTTTTTTTTGTCGGTCTGGCACCGCTGCACGCCGGTGCGACGGCAAGGATCCTGGTCCTCGGCGACAGCCTCAGCGCTGCTTACGGCATCGACCGGCAACAGGGCTGGGTGGCATTGCTGCAGCAGCGGCTGCAGTCGCGTGGGTACGACTACGAGGTGATCAACGCCAGCATCACCGGAGACACCACCCGCGGCGGCCTGTCGCGTCTGCCGGCAGCCCTGGAACGCGAGCACCCCGCGGTACTGATCATTGCACTCGGTGGCAATGACGGACTGCGCGGTTTTGCGCCACAGCAGACAGCAGAAAATCTGCGCACCATGATCCGCCAGGGGCGTGCCACCGGCGCCTCGGTGCTGCTGCTGGGCATCAAGGTACCGGCCAATTATGGCAAGGCCTTCGGTGAGAAGTTCCACCGCATCTTCCTGGATTTGGCGCAAGACGAAAAAGTCGCCCTGGTGCCGTTCTTTCTCGAAGGCGTCGCCGAGACGCGGGAACTGATGCAGGCCGACGGGATCCACCCCGGTGTAGCGGCGCAGCCACGGATTCTCGATAACGTCTGGGCAGGCCTTGCGCCCCTGCTCGGCAGATCGGGGCACACGAGGGCACCGGCGGCGCGCGCGGCGGCCGGCGACTGAACGAAGCGCCGAGGGTTCAGCGAACGGTCGTCCCCTGCGCTGCAAGAGGTGCGGCACCGTCGGTTGGGTGCGCGGCGTGGTAGCAGCTGTCGAGATTGGCCTCGACCAGTGCCACCACCTGAGGATCGAGTTTGCCGGCAGCGACGAAGCGGCCGAGCGTCAGCACGATGTCTTCGACGGGCATGGCTTGCCGATAGGGACGGTGCTGTGCCAGGGCCTGAAACACGTCGGCCACTGCGATGATCCGTGCCTCCAGGCCCAGGTCGTCGCCATGGCGCCGAAACGGATAGCCGCTGCCATCCGGTGTCTCGTGATGGTAGGCCGCCCACAGCGCGATATCGGAGAGGCCGTCGATACGCCGCAGGACCTGATAGGTTTCGAAGCTGTGCCGGTGCATGACCCGGGTCTCCTCATCCGTCAGGGGCCCGGCCTTCTCCAGCAGTTCATCGGGTATCCGCAACTTGCCGACGTCGTGCAGCAGACCGGCGATCTCGATCTTCTCGGCCTGCAAAGGTTCCAATCCGGCAAGTATCGCGAGATGGCGCGCGAGGCGGGCCACACCGTAGGAATGCATGGCGGTGAATTCACTCTTGGCATCGACCACGTGGGCGAAGATCCCCGCCAGCTGCTTGACCTCGTCGAGCGACAGGTCGCGGGAATCCGCGCGCTGCTCCATGTCGAACAGAAAACGTTCGAGGTGCGGGGGTTCGAGCATCATCCAGAATGCATCCGAGGCGGAAGCCTGCAGAAACAGGTCGACCAGCTCGGGGGCAAACAGACTGCCGGCCAATGCCGACACGCGGCGCCGGATGTCCGCCGACTGCTCAAGCAGGTCGACCCCGTAGTGCGGTGCGGCCATCGCATCCACACGGTCCACCAGAAAGATCAGGTTCGCGTCGCGGCGCACCCGCATGTCGACGTTGTCGCGTTCGGCCAGCACGCTCCACGCGGTGTGATGGTGACGTACAACCTCGGCAAACTGGTGCAGCGGCGGAAAGTTGCGCAACAGTTCGGCGCCTTCGAGTGCATGTACGTCGGCACCATCCCATTCCAACTCGGCAACCAGGTGACTGTGCTCACGCGATGAGGACACGCCGCAATCGTGCAAAAGGCCAATCTGAAACAGGCGCTCACGGTCCTTCTTCGCAAACCCGGCGGCCTCGGCGGTCTTGAACGCCATGTAGCCGACGCGCTTGCCGTGGGCCACTTCATCGATGCCGACCAGGTCGAGCGCATCGGCGAGGGCGTGGACTACCTGAACGAGATCGATTCTGAAATCCATGGTGGGCGTGGCTCCGGTTCTCCTGTTCAGGACAGCGTCAGCCGGCGACCATCCTTGAGCTGCACAAGATTCTCGACCCCAAAGGCCATGGCTCTCAGCCGCCCCAAAACCATGAAACGGCTACCGGCCATGGCCGTTTCCCTCTCTCCCAATCTCTCCCGGGGAGAGGGAGGGGGAAGGGAGGGGCGATGAATCTGCCCAGGACAACGTAGCGCGATGACTTCGCCTGACGGCCCAGCCCTACGGTTCGCGTGCGGCCGGGTGGCGGTTTATCCTGTCCGCCCTTACTGACCGTCAAGAGCCCTCATGAAAAGACACTTCAGCCAGACCATCTCCCTCGCCGTGGCCGCCCTGTGCTACCTGGCGGCCGTCGGCTGCGCCGTTGCGGCTTTCATGCACGAGATGTCCGGGCCCAACGACCCGGTGCGCGCCTCGTTGATGGCCGCGGTGGTGTTCTTCATCGGCTGCGGCATCGTCCTGCAGGTGATTGGCACAGCACGCCTCAAAGGCATTATTTCCGGCCGCAACGACGACTTCGAGGATTGAGCTGCTTCAGGGCTCGTAGGCCAGGTTCGGACCGAGCCAGCGCTCCATCTCGCCGACGGCGGCATTCTTGCGCCGCGCATAGTCCTCGACCTGGTCACGGTTGAGTTTGCCGACTGCAAAGTAGCGTGCCTGAGGGTGGGCGAAATACAGTCCGCTGACCGCTGCTGTCGGCACCATCGCCTTGGACTCGGTCAGCCAGATGCCAGTGTTGTTCTCCGCATCCAGCAGGTCCCACAGCAGGTCTTTCTCGGTGTGATCCGGCGACGCCGGATAGCCCATGGCAGGACGGATGCCCTGGTATTTCTCTTCGATCAGCGCGGCGTTGTCCAACGCCTCGTCGGGGGCATACCCCCACAGCTCACGGCGCACCTTCTCGTGCAACCACTCGGTCAATGCCTCTGCGAGTCGATCCGCCAGCGCCTTTAGCATGATGGCGTGGTAGTCATCGTGGTCGGCCTCGAACTCAGCCAGCCGGTCGTCGATACCGATACCGGCGGTCGCCGCAAAGCCGCCGATCCAGTCCGCGATACCGCTGTCTTTTGGCGCAATGAAGTCGGCCAGCGACTCGTTGTAATGCCCGCTCGGCTGTTTGCCCTGCTTGCGCAGGTTGTGCAGCGTGGTGCGCACCTGCTCGCGGGCATCGTCAGTGTAGACCTCGATGTCGTCACCCACCGCATTGGCCGGAAACAGGCCAACGACGGCGGCAGCACGCAACCACTTGTGCTCGATGATCTGTGTGAGCATCGCTGTTGCGTCGGCGTAAAGCTTGCGCGCCTCCACGCCCTTGTCGGCATCGTCGAGGATCTTCGGGAACCGCCCCTTGAGCTGCCAGGCATGGAAAAAGAAGGTCCAATCGATGTACGGCACGATCTGCGCGAGATCGATGTCGTCGAGCACCGTGATGCCCGGGTGCACCGGTGCGACGATAGCAGCCTTGGACCAGTCGATCGGTGTCGCGTTGGCGCGTGCTTCGGCCAACGGAATCAGGCTGGCGGCCTCGTTCTTTGCCGCGCGTCGTGCGCGCACCTGTTCGTACTCGCTGCGCAGCTCGGCGAGAAAACCGGGCTTGTGTTCGTCGGACAGCAACGCACTGGCCACACCGACCGCGCGCGAGGCATCGGCGACATACACGGCACCATGTGCGTACTGCGGTTCTATCTTGACCGCGGTGTGCGCCTTCGATGTCGTCGCGCCACCGATCATCAGCGGGATGCTGAAGCCCTGACGCGTCATCTCCTTCGCCAGATGCACCATCTCGTCCAGTGAGGGCGTAATCAGCCCGGACAGACCGATGATGTCGACCTCGTATTCACGTGCCTTGTCGAGGATGGTCTGAGCCGGCACCATCACGCCGATATCGAAGACCTCGTAGTTGTTGCACTGCAGTACCACGCCGACGATGTTCTTGCCGATGTCGTGCACATCGCCCTTGACGGTCGCCATCAGGATCCTGCCGTTGCTCTTCAGCGCGCCGCCGGCCGCGGCCAGCTGCTGCTTTTCCGCCTCCAGGTAGGGCTCGAGATAGGCCACCGCCTTCTTCATTACGCGCGCCGACTTGACCACCTGCGGCAGAAACATCTTGCCAGCACCGAACAGATCACCGACCACGTTCATGCCGTCCATCAGCGGACCTTCGATCACGTGCAGCGGCCGCTCCACCTGCTGGCGCGCCGCCTCGGTGTCGTCTTCAATGAACTCGGTGATGCCCTTGACCAGGGCATGGGCAAGCCGTCTGTCGATCGGCCAGGTGCGCCATTCCCTGTCCTCGACCTTCTCCGCGTGCGCCTCGCCGGCATACCTTGGGGCGATCTCGACCAGGCGCTCGCCGGCGTCCGGATCGCGGTTGAGGATCACGTCCTCCACCGCAACACGCAGATCGTCCGGCAGGTCGTCGTACACCGCCAGCTGGCCGGCATTGACGATCCCCATGTCCATGCCGGCGTGGATCGCGTGATAAAGAAACACCGCATGGATCGCTTCACGCACCGGGTTGTTGCCACGGAACGAGAACGACACGTTGGATACGCCACCCGATACCAGCGCATGTGGCAGGGTGCGCTTTATCTCGCGCGTCGCCTCGATGAAGTCGACGCCGTAGTTGTTGTGTTCCTCGATGCCAGTGGCGACTGCAAAGATGTTCGGGTCGAAAATGATATCTTCCGGCGGGAACCCGATCTCGTCGACCAGAATGCGATAGGCGCGGGTGCAGATCTCGACCTTTCGTGCCCGCGTGTCGGCCTGGCCGGCCTCGTCGAACGCCATCACTATCACCGCCGCGCCGTAGCGGCGGCACAGCCTGGCATGCTGGCGGAAACTGTCTTCGCCCTCTTTCATCGAGATCGAGTTGACGATCGACTTGCCCTGCACGCACTGCAGGCCGGCCTCGATGATCTCCCACTTCGACGAGTCGATCATCACCGGAACCCTGGCGATATCCGGCTCGCCGGCGCACAGGTTGAGGAAGCGACGCATCGCGGCGACTCCGTCGAGCATGCCCTCATCCATGTTGACATCGACGATCTGCGCCCCGTTCTCGACCTGCTCGCGGCAGACATCCAGTGCGGCCTCGTAGTCGCCCTCCAGGATCAGGCGCTTGAACTTTGCCGAGCCGGTGACATTGGCGCGCTCCCCGACGTTGACGAAGTTGAGCGCCTTGTCGATGTTCAGCGGTTCCAGCCCCGACAGGCGGCACGCCGGCGCGACCTGCGGCACGATGCGCGGCTTCTTGCCGGCAACCGCCCTGGCGATGGCCGCGATGTGCGGCGGCGTGTTGCCGCAGCAGCCACCGACCATGTTCAGGAAACCCGATTCGGCCCACTCAGCGATCTGCCTGCCCATATCGTCGGGGCTCAGGTCGTATTCGCCGAACTCGTTGGGCAACCCGGCATTCGGGTAGACCGCGACATAGGTCTCACAGACACGCGACAACTCTTCCACATACTGGCGCAGCAGGTCGGGGCCGAGTGCGCAGTTCAGGCTCATCGCCAGGGGATGCGCATGGCGCAGACTGTTGTAGAAGGCCTCGGTGGTCTGGCCAGACAGCGTGCGGCCGGACTGGTCGGTAATGGTTCCGGACAGAATGACCGGCAGCCTGACACCCAGTTCGTCGAATACCTGATCGACCGCGAACACCGCCGCCTTGGCATTGAGTGTGTCAAAGATGGTTTCGATCAGCAGGATGTCGACACCGCCCTCGATCAGACCGCGGGCGGCCTCGGCATAGGCATCCACCAGTTCCGTGAAGGTGACATTGCGCGCGGCCGGGTCGTTGACGTCCGGTGATATCGACGCGGTACGGTTCGTCGGTCCGATCGAACCGGCGACGAAACGCGGCTTTTCCGCAGTTGAGAAGCGGTCTGCGCAGGCGCGTGCCAGCCGCGCCGATTCGACATTCAGCTCGTACGCCAGCGCCTGCATGCCGTAATCGGCCATCGCGATCGTCGTCGCGCTGAAGGTATTGGTCTCAATGATGTCGGCGCCGGCCTCGAGATACTGCTCGTGGATCTCGCGGATCAGTGCCGGCTGCGTGAGCGACAGCAGGTCGTTGTTGCCTTTCAGGTCACTCGGCCAGTCGGCAAAGCGCGTGCCGCGGTAGGCTGCCTCGTCCAGCTTGTAGCGCTGGATCATGGTGCCGTAGGCGCCATCCATCATCAGGATGCGTTCGGCCATCAGGGCCTGGAGCTGGGCGGTACAGTCGCGCGGCATGAGAGATCAACCCCGATATCAGAAAGCGCCGCATTATACAGCGCGACCGCCCCCACTGCCGCGGGGGGCGACCGGGCCGCGAAAAAGCAAATAAATCCCCACCACCCGGACATAAACAGCTTTGAAGATACGCCACGCTGACGCTGTGGTTAGATGGCGTCGGCCTCATTGGTTGGGGTCCAGGGTGGCGACGTACCGCCCGATCGATCCCGCGAATTCAGCCCATGACGCGTCTCAGCGGCCCGCTCGAGCCAGCGGCCGCCGTGATTTGCGACAGGGCGGCAATTGGTAAGAAACGATCGGCCGCAACACCACCCACCCGCTGTGCAATGTATCGATTTGGAGGTTGAAAGAATGGCAGAAATCTTTTCCGCAGACTGGATGAACGGCCTGAAAGAGGCCTGGAACGCCGACCCGGAAGTCAAAGGCAGACTGGCCGAGATCGGTTTCAATTCCGTGATTACCTGCGGATTCAAGAATGAAGATCAGCCGCGTGGCGTGTTTGTCGTCGAGAACGGCGAGTGCGTGCGCGCCGGTGACTACGATGGCACCAAGCCCGACTGGGACATGCGCGCCGACCTCGACAACTGGAAGAAGTGGGCATCCGAGGGAATTGGCATGGCCGGCCTCGGGACTGCATTCGCAATGGGCAAGCTGAAGTTCCTGTCCGGTGACTTCAAGGGCATGATCAAGGACCCGCGCATGGCCGGTCCATTCGTCAAAAGCTTCGCATTGATGAAGCAGCTCGACACCGACTGAGCCTCCAGACAGGACCGGGATCATTCACGGGTCCCGGTTCTTTCCTCCCCGTGCCCCGATTCTATCCACCGGTTCGACTTGCCCTGCAGCGACGCAATCTGCTGATTTCTCTGCTTTTCCGCAGCATCCACGGGGTCCGCCCGATGCCATTCGAGTAACAGGCGGCGGTGGCGCTGGTAGATCTCCAGCCCGTATTCTTCGGCCATATAGAGCATCGCACGTGCAATATTTCCGCGCGACGCCGGACGCGGTTCGACCACCCGGGCACGATAATCGATCTCGAAATCGCAACCGGGCTCGATCCATTGTTCGCCAGCGATCTCGCGGTACGGATAGGCGCCGCGCTTGTGGTTGAGGTCACGCCGCGCCGGATACATATTGTGCATGTCCGACTCGATCTCGTTGAAGCGGGCACTGCTGCGCCTGCAGGCGGCGCGGTCGCCGCAACGCAGGGCCTTGCCGACCCAACTCATCGGGTAGACATGTTCGATGTTGTAATCGCGGTCGTAAGCACTGAATGTGGCACCGCAATACAGCCCCTGCCCCCCATCCGGGTACAAGGTGCGCCAGAAGGTCGGGATGACATCGAGGTAGCGCGACGCTTCGCCGACCACCATTGAAGGTGCGAGCAGCAGCACAAATACCAGCCGTTTCATCGCGTCTCCTTTCATGTCGCGACCGAGTTCGGGATAATCCCCCCACCGAGACCAAATGCAAAGTGGATGCCCTGCCGATGGACGACCCCGTGGTGGAAACAGAACTCGCGGACAACGAACCACAACGCGGTTCCGGGCCGTGGAAACTGATCATCGTCGTGGCGGTGCTGACCCTGATCGGGGTGTGGCTGGTTCCGGGAGAGCGCACCGAAGCACCCGGAGTCGGTGACCGGCCCTCGACAGCCGCACCGAGCCTGCTTGACGAGAAACCGCCAGGCGGTGCATCGGACGACACGGCACCAGCCGTCACCGCAACCTCCGCGGATGCCGAAGACGGCAGCCCGGGTGCCAGGGCACGCGCGCTGATCGCCGGGATGCGGGCCACCGGCAAGATCGACCTCGACGCGGTCTTTGCCGCGGGCCAGCAGGCGCAAGCACGCGGTGAGATGGCCGACGCCTACCTGCTGTATTTCTTCGCCGCGCGCGAAGGCCTCGCGGCGGCCTCATTGGCGCTGGGGTCGCAGGCCGATCCGGCCACCCGTGATCCGGCCAACAGTGTGTTCGAGAACGCCGATTACACCCAGGCGCACAAGTGGTACCAGATGGCGGTGCAGCAGGGTGACACCGGTGCTCGCGATCGACTGGCCGATCTGCACGCGCGCGTCGAACGATTGGCCGCCGGCGGCGACGCCCGGGCGCAACGCATTTCGCTCTTATGGCAGTGACCATGAACAGACTCATTCCGGCCTTGATGGCACTGACCGTCGCCCTTGGTCCGCTCGCATGGGTATCGTCCCACGCCGCCGATCAGCCATTGCTCATCCCGGGCAAGAAGGCCCTGTACCAGCGCGTGCTGGCGGTACCTGGTGCAAAGCTGCACGATGAACCGGGCAGCGGCGCCGGGACCGAGGTGACACCGTTCACCGCATACTATGTCTACGCCAGGCGCGCCGCCGAAGGCTCTGCGTGGCTCAAGGTCGGAACAGACAGGCACGGCGGCAACAGCGGGTGGCTGGCGGAGCAGAGCACCATAGAATGGGCGCAGGGCCTCACGGTCGCGTTCCGCGAGGCGGTGGGCCGCGACCGTGCGCTGCTGTTCCGCGACGCGGCATCGGTGCGTGATCTGGCGAAGAACCGTGACCTCGAGAAATATGCCGGCCTGTATCGCGCGGCAGAGGCGGGGGAGACGAACGACGATTCGCCGGTAGTGGCGATCCAGCCGCCGGGCAAGCTCGATATCCGCGAAAACTTCTACCTGGTCCCGATCCTGCGCCACGAAGACCTGTACCTGGGCAGCGAACAGGCCCGCCTGCTGCAGGTATCCAGCGTACCGCTGGACAGCGACAAACCGCTGCCACCGGCCGCGCCGGCGCAACCGGCCGCCGCCGCGCAGGCGCCTCAGACCGATGCTGCCGCAACCAAGGACAACGGCTACCGCGCCGGGTTGGCGTTCGCCATCGACGCCACGCTGTCGATGGACCCGTATATCGCTCGCACCCGCGAGGCGGTGTTGAAGATCTACGACGCACTCGGCGATGCCGGCCTGCTGGGCAACGTCAACTTCGGTCTGGTCGCATTTCGTGATTCACCGCAGGCGGTGCCGGCGCTCGATTACCTCGCCCGGACCTACGTGAACCTGGAGCAGGGCCGCAATCCCGGCACCTTCCTCGGCCGCGTCAACGACCTGTCTGCCGCGACCGTGTCGAGCCGCGATTTCATCGAAGATTCATTCGCCGGCGTAAAGAAGGCCCTGGACGAGATGGAATGGTCGGACCACGCCGCACGCTACCTGGTGCTGATCACCGATGCCGGCCCGCGCCTGCCTGACGACCCCTTGTCTAGCACCGGGCTGGATGCGCAGGCGCTGCGCCAACTCGCACGCGAAAAGGGCGTGGCGATCTTCGTGCTGCACCTGTTGACTGAAGCCAACAAGGCCGACCACGCCAGCGCTGCGGCACAGTACCGCGAGCTGGCGAAGTTCCCCGGCATCGGCAGCCTGTATTACGCGGTGCCGACCGGCGACGTACAGGAGTTTGGTCACGTGCTGGACACACTGGCCGGACAGATCACCATGCAGGTACAGATGGCGGCAGCTGCACAGCCGCTGCCGGCGCTGCCGGTCGAGCCGCAACCGGACACGAATCCGCAGCTGGCGGAACTTCAGAGCAAGGTCGCCAAGCTGGGTTACGCGCTGCGGATGCGTTACCTGCAACGCACGGAAGGCGGCAAGATCCCCAATGTATTCAATGCCTGGCTGCTTGACCGCGATCTTCGCGACCCGGAACAGCGCACCCTGGACGTGCAGGTGCTGCTGACGCGTGACCAGTTGTCAGACCTGCACGACATCCTCAGGGGCGTGTTGCAGACCGCCGAAGAGGGCCTGCTGTCACCGCAGAACTTCCTCAATGAGCTCAAGAGTCTGGCGGCAACCATCTCCCGCGATCCGCAGCAGCTCGGCAGCACCACCGCGACCACTGCGGGCGAAGGCAACAGCCTCGCCGACCTCGGCTTCATGCGCGAATATATCGAAGACCTCCCCTATACCGGCGAGGTCATGAATCTGTCGCTCGAAGACTGGGAGACCTGGCCGGCAAGACGCCAGATCGAGTTCCTGCATGGCCTCGAAGACAAGATCAGTTATTACCGTGCGCTGCACGACCACACCGACCTGTGGGTCAGTCTGGATGGTGGCCCGGTGGATGGAGATTCGGTGTTTCCGGTGGCATTGGAGATGTTGCCCTGAGGGCGATATGTCACATTCATTGACGTACTTTGATGCGCGCGGTGGTGCGGATCTTATTTTGAAAGCGCTGGGCGCAGCGCACCTGTTTTTTGAAAGCGCGCGGCGGCGCGCACTCGCGTTCATTTCTTTTGCTTGCCCAAAAGAAACGAACCAAAGAAAAAGGCCCCCGAAGACTTGCCCCTCGCCGATGGCGAGGGGTGCCCTGCGCTTCTCGTGATTTCCGGCGCGCGTGAACTC
>Ga0116152_10001216_pt1 | contig 21155 bp, 20 predicted proteins | sample AD_UKC119_MetaG_FD_89894 | JGI IMG/M metagenome (GOLD analysis project Ga0116152, IMG submission 89894) | Active sludge microbial communities of municipal wastewater-treating anaerobic digesters from Hong Kong - AD_UKC119_MetaG | ecosystem: Engineered > Bioreactor > Anaerobic > Digestate...
AGCAGCACGCGGCCCAGGCCGCGGCCCTGGGCCTCGGGCGCCAGGTAGATCGAGTCCTCGGCCGAGAAGCGGTAGGCCGGCCGCGGCTTGAACCAGTTGCAGTACGCGTAGCCGAGCACGGTGCTGCCTTCCACGGCCACTAGCCAGGGCAGGCCGCGGCCCAGCACCTCGGCGCGGCGCTGAGCCATGTCGGCGGCGCTGGGCGGGTCGATCTCGAAGGTGCCGGTGCCGTGCAGCACGTGGTGGGCGTAGATGGCGGCGATGGCGGGCACGTCGGCCTCGGTGCTGGGGCGGATCAGCGGCATGGCGGGTGGGTGATGGAAAGGGCGCCGGGCAGGACCGCGGGGCGGGCCGGCAAAGACGTCGAAAGGCCCGATTGTGCCCAATGCCGGCGCCGGGCAGGCGGCGCCCGGTATGCGGGGCTGTCGGGAGGCTGGCGCCGGCGCCGCGCAACCGGTTATAATCAAAGGCTTTTCGGTGTGTCGCTGGCCGGGTGGCCATGTCGCGTGTCTCAGCACCGGAGGAACCCGCTGCCGTTTCGCTTGCAGCCCAGGGCTTGAAGCCAGGGCGCGGAGGAGGGCAGTGGTCTTACCACCCACAGGATCCAAAAAATGGTCGTGATTCGTCTTTCCCGTGGCGGCGCCAAGGCCCGTCCGTTCTACAACATCGTCGTTGCCGACAAGCGCGTGCGCCGTGATGGCCGCTTCATCGAGCGCATCGGTTTCTACAACCCCGGCGCGGTCGAGGGTGAAGAGGGCCTGCGCATTGCGCATGACCGCCTGGCCTACTGGAAGAGCGTGGGCGCGCAGACGTCGCCCACGGTGGACCGTCTGGCCAAGCAAGCTCCGGCTCCCGCCGCCGCCTGATGGCTTGATGCTGCCCGGGCCTGAACCGGCCGAATTGCCACCCGACGCGGTGGAAGTCGGCCGCATCATTGACGCCTGGGGCATCAAGGGCTGGTTCAAGATCCAGCCCTACAGCGCCTCCCCGGAGGCGCTTTTTTCTTCCCGCCGCTGGTTCATCCAGCCGTCCGAGCGCGGCGCTCGGCGCTTCGAGGGCACGCTCCGGCTGGCCATCCGCGAGGCGCGCGAGCATGGTGACGCGGTGGTGGCCACCTCGCCCGACGTGCCCGACCGCAACGCCGCCGAGCAACTCAAGGGCGCCCACATCTTCATCGCGCGCTCCTCCTTTCCCACGCCGGCCGAAGGCGAGTTCTACTGGGTCGACCTGATCGGCCTGGCGGTCGTCAACCGCGAAGGCGTGGCGCTGGGCCAAGTGAAGGATCTGCTCTCCAACGGCCCACAGGACGTGCTGGTGGTGAGCGATGACAGCCAGGGCCCCAAGCCCGTCGAGCGCCTGATTCCCTTTGTCGATGCCTACGTGGACGGTGTGGACATGGAAGCCCGTCGCATCACGGTGGACTGGCAGCCTGATTACTGACCCGGCCAGTGAGTTCGCCGGGCGGCAACGCCCGCCCCGGACTGGCGCCAGGCTTCGACAGGCTCAGCCCGAACGGTTGGACAAGAGCAAGGCTCGTTTCACTGCGGGTGACCGGTTCTTACAGCGCCGGACACAGGAGAGGTGCCCGCAAATAAGCTCTACGAGGGCGTCTTCAGGCGGTCGCGGAGCAGGCCATTCCAGCGACCGTCGTGGCCAGGCTTGTACCGGCCAGTGGCGGAGTCCTCCCTCACGAAGCAAGAGGGGGAAGGCGCGCCAGCGACTCAGGGGGTGCCTTATTTCGGTGAAACCTGCACAAAGATCTCGCCCTGCTTGACCATGCCCAGGTCTGTGCGGGCTTTCTCTTCCACCGTGGCCAGGCCGGTTTTCAGATCGGTGACCTCGTTCTGGAGCTGGTCGATGGCCTGCTGGGTGCGCACATTGGCGGCCTTCTGCTCGTCCAGCTTGCGTTGCAGCACGGCCACGTTGGGCACGCTGCCCCGGCCGAACCAGAGCTGGCCGTGCAGCACCACCAGGATCAGCAGCAAAACCGCCGGAATGAATCGTTGGCTCATGCCTGGAGGTGCTTGGGGCGCTTGTGGATCAAGGGTGGCGTGCTATCTTTTCAGTATAACGCAGCCACCCTTGGTATCCAACCCCCGCGCCCCGGGGGCCTTCAGCGCAGGTTGTAGAAGGCGTCGCGGCCGGGGTATTGCGCCATGTCGCCCAGGTCTTCCTCGATGCGCAGCAGCTGGTTGTACTTGGCCATGCGGTCCGAGCGGCTCAGGCTGCCGGTCTTGATCTGGCCGGCGTTGGTGCCCACGGCGATGTCGGCGATGGTGCTGTCCTCCGTCTCGCCCGAGCGGTGGCTGATCACGGCGGTGTAGCCGGCGCGCTTGGCCATCTCGATGGCCTGGAAGGTCTCGGTCAGGGTGCCGATCTGGTTGATCTTGATGAGGATCGAGTTGGCGATGTGCCTGTCGATGCCTTCCTTCAGGATCTTGGTGTTGGTGACGAACAGGTCGTCGCCCACCAGCTGGACCTTCTGGCCCAGCTTCTCGGTCAGCAGCTTCCATCCGTCCCAGTCGCCCTCGGCCATGCCGTCCTCGACGCTGATGATGGGGTACTTGTCGACCCAGGTGGCCAGCATGTCGGCCCATTGCTCGGGCGACAGCTGCACGCCGCCTTCGCCCTCCAGCACGTACATGCCGTCCTTGTAGAACTCGCTGGAAGCGCAGTCCAGCCCCAGCACGATGTCCTGGCCGGCGGTGTAGCCGGCATCGGCGATGGCCTGCAGGATGAGCTGGATGGCGGCCTCGTGGTTCTCGACGTTGGGGGCGAAGCCGCCTTCGTCGCCCACGGCCACGCTCATGCCCTTGTCGTGGATGATCTTCTTGAGCGCGTGGAACACCTCGGCGCCGTAGCGCAGCGCTTCGCGGAAGCTGGGCGCGCCCACCGGGATGATCATGAACTCCTGCAGGTCCAGGTTGTTGTTGGCGTGGGCGCCGCCGTTGATGACGTTCATCATCGGCACCGGCAGCTGGCAGCCGTTCATGCCGCCGAAGTAGCGGTACAGCGGGAGGCCGGATTCCTCGGCCGCCGCGCGCGCCACGGCCATGCTGACGGCCAGCATGGCGTTGGCGCCCAGGCGGCTCTTGTTCTCGGTGCCGTCCAGGTCGATCAGGGTCTTGTCGAGAAAGGCCTGCTCGGTGGCGTCCAGGCCCAGCACGGCTTCGGAGATTTCGGTGTTGATGTGCTCCACCGCCTTCAGCACGCCCTTGCCCAGGTAGCGGCTCTTGTCGCCGTCGCGCAGCTCGATCGCCTCGCGCGAGCCTGTGGAGGCACCGCTGGGCACGGCGGCGCGGCCCATCACGCCGCTTTCCAGCAGCACGTCGCATTCGACGGTGGGGTTGCCGCGGCTGTCGAGGATCTCGCGGCCGACGATGTCAACGATGGCACTCATGGTTCACTTCCTTAGAGTCGATGAATATTGAACAAAAAGGCCTGCAGCCCTTGTATGACGGGCGTAAACAGCTATCAAATTTATAGTAATGGCCAATCCGGCTCAGACACCTTCCACGGCCACGATGCGCATGATCGCGGCGCCCTCGCGCGCCTTGCGCGCCCGGAGGTACTCTGCCGAGTGGTAGAACGCCTTGGCGGCCTCGAAACTGGGAAACCTGGCGATCACCACGCGCTCGGGTTGCCAGTCACCCTCCATCACCTCCGTCTGGCCGCCGCGCACGCAGATTTCGGCGTTGTGGGCCTGGAAGGCTGCCGTGGACCACTTCTTGTAGTCCTCGTATTGCTCAGGGTTGGTGACGCTGACGTTGGCAACGATGTAGCCACTGGGCATGGCGGATGACTCCTTGTCAGGCGTGGAAATCGTTTTCGAGAAAAGGCTGGCGCTTGGTGACCTGATCGAGTGCCACCAAGGTTTCGAGCAGGGCGCGCATGTGCCTGAGCGGCACGGCGTTGGGTCCGTCGGACAGTGCCTTGGCCGGGTCCGGGTGGGTTTCCATGAAAAGGCCCGCCACGCCCACCGCCACCGCGGCGCGCGCCAGCACGGGCACCATCTCGCGCTGACCACCGCTGCTGGTGCCCTGGCCGCCAGGCAGCTGCACCGAGTGCGTGGCGTCGAACACCACCGGCGCGCCGGTTTCGCGCATGATGGCCAGGCTGCGCATGTCGCTTACCAGGTTGTTGTAGCCAAAGCTGGCGCCGCGCTCGCAGGCCATGAAGTTGTCGGTCGGCAGGCCTTTCTCAGCCGCTGCCGCACGTGCCTTGTCGATCACGTTCTTCATGTCGTGCGGCGCGAGGAACTGGCCCTTCTTGATGTTCACCGGCTTGCCCGACTGCGCCACGGCGCGGATGAAATCGGTCTGCCGGCACAAGAAGGCAGGGGTCTGCAGCACGTCCACCACCTGGGCGACGGCAGGGATCTCGGCTTCGGAGTGCACGTCGGTCAGCACCGGCACGCCCAGCTCCTTCTTCACCTTGGCGAGGATGTCCAGCCCGGCGCTCATGCCCGGGCCGCGAAAGCTGGTGCCCGACGAGCGGTTGGCCTTGTCGTAGCTGCTCTTGAAGATGAACGGGATGCCCAGGCTGGCGGTGATGTCCCTGAGCTGGCCCGCCACATCCATCTGCAGCTGCTCGCTCTCGACAACGCAGGGGCCGGCGATCAGGAAGAACGGCTGGCTCAGGCCGATGTCGAATCCGCAGAGCTTCACTTCACCGCCTTCAGTGTCTTGGCGCCTTCCTGGCCGGCGCGGGCGCCGTGGTGCTCCAGCGCGGCCCTGATGAAGGCGTTGAACAACGGATGGCCGTCCCACGGCGTGCTTTTGAACTCGGGGTGGAACTGCACGCCGATGAACCAGGGGTGCGCGGATTGCGGCAGTTCGACGATCTCGGTCAGGTGTTCACGCTGCGTCAGGGCGGAGATCACCAGGCCTGCGTCGCGCAGCTTGTCGAGGTAATGGACGTTGGCTTCGTAGCGGTGGCGGTGCCGCTCGGTCACCACGTCGCCGTAGATCTGGTGCGCCAGCGTGCCGGGCTGCACGTCGGAGCTTTGCGCGCCCAGGCGCATGGTGCCGCCAAGATCGGACTTTTCGGTGCGCTTCTGGATGCTGCCGTCCTTGTCCTGCCATTCGGTGATCAGGGCGATGACAGGGTGGGGCGTGTCCGGGTCGAATTCGGTGCTGTTGGCGTTGGCGAGGCCGGCGACGTCGCGCGCGTACTCGATGGTGGCTACCTGCATGCCCAGGCAGATGCCCAGATAGGGCACCTTGTGCTCGCGGGCGTAGCGGGCAGTGGCGATCTTGCCTTCGATGCCGCGCGATCCGAACCCGCCCGGCACCAGGATGGCGTCGTATTTGGCGAGCTGCGCAACGTTGGCGGGCGTGATGGTTTCCGAATCGATGTGGTCGATGGTCACGCGCGCATGGTTGTGCATGCCGGCATGGCGCAGCGCCTCGTTGACGGACTTGTAGCTGTCGGTCAGGTCCACGTACTTGCCGACCATGGCGATGGTCACCGCGCCTTGCGGGTGCTCGACTTCGTGCACCAGCGCGTCCCAGCGCTTGAGGTTGGCCGGCGGCGTGTTCAGGCGCAGCTTGTCGCAGATCAGGCCGTCGAGGCCCTGCTCGTGCAGCATGCGCGGCACCTTGTAGATGCTGTCCACGTCCCACATGCTGATCACGCCCCATTCGGCCACGTTGGTGAACAGGCTGATCTTCTCGCGCTCCTCGTCCGGAATCGGCCGGTCGGCGCGGCAGAGCAGGGCGTCGGGCTGGATGCCGATCTCGCGCAGCTTCTGCACCGTGTGCTGGGTGGGTTTGGTCTTGAGTTCGCCCGCGGCGGCGATCCACGGCAGGTAGGTCAGGTGCACGAAGGCGCTCTGGTTGGCGCCGAGCTTGAGGCTGAGCTGGCGCACCGCCTCCAGGAAGGGCAGCGATTCGATGTCGCCGACGGTGCCGCCGATCTCGACGATGGCCACATCCACCGCGCCGGCGGTGCCAAAGCCGGCGCCGCGCTTGATGAAATCCTGGATTTCGTTGGTGACGTGCGGGATCACCTGCACGGTCTTGCCCAGGTAGTCGCCGCGGCGCTCTTTCTCGAGCACGCTCTTGTAGATCTGGCCCGTGGTGAAGTTGTTGGTGCGCTTCATCCGGGTGGTGATGAAGCGCTCGTAATGGCCCAGGTCCAGGTCGGTTTCGGCGCCGTCGTCGGTGACGAAGACCTCGCCGTGCTGGAAGGGACTCATGGTGCCCGGATCCACGTTCAGGTAGGGATCCAGCTTGATGAGGGTGACTTTGAGGCCGCGCGATTCGAGGATCGCGGCCAGGGAGGCCGAGGCGATTCCCTTGCCCAGGGAAGACACCACACCGCCGGTGACGAAGACGAATTTGGTCATGTCAGGACGAAGGCCCGCGCCTTCGCTCGGTGGGAAAGGCGGATTATAGAAGCCCGGCCTCTGCTACATTGCCCGCCATGAACGCTGATGACCTCGTGGGCGAGCTCGCCGGCCGCCACATCGTGCTCGGTCTGTCGGGCGGCGCGGCCTGCTTCAAGGCCGCCGAATTCTGCCGTGCGCTCCAGCGCGCCGGCGCCACGGTGCAGGTGGTGATGACCGAGGCAGCCTGCCAGTTCATCACGCCCGTGGCCATGCAGGCGCTCTCGGGCCGGCCGGTCTACACCTCGCAGTGGGATGCGCGGCCGGGCAACAACATGGCGCACATCAACCTGAGCCGCGAGGCCGATGCCATCGTGGTGGCACCGGCCAGCGCCGACTTCATCGCCCAGCTGGCGCAGGGGCGCGCCAGCGAGTTGCTGCCGCTGATGTGCCTGGCACGGCCGGCGGAGCGGGTGCCCTTGCTGCTGGCGCCGGCCATGAACCGCGAGATGTGGGCGCACCCGGCCACCCAGCGGAACGTGGCCCAGGTGCAGGAGGATGGCGCCACGGTGCTGGGTGTGGCGCATGGCGATCAGGCGTGCGGCGAGTTCGGCGATGGCCGCATGCTGGAAGCGGACGAACTGGTGGAGGAGGTGATCGCCTTCTTCACGCCCAAGTCGCTGCTGGGCCAGCGCGTGCTGGTGACGGCCGGCCCGACCTTCGAGGCCATCGACCCGGTGCGCGGCATCACCAACCATTCGAGCGGCAAGATGGGCTTTGCTATCGCGCGCGCGGCGCAGGAGGCGGGCGCGCAGGTCACGCTGGTCGCCGGCCCGGTGCATCTGGCGACGCCACGCGGGGTCAACCGCATCGACGTGGTGTCAGCCCGGGAAATGCATGAAGTCACTGTGGAATCGGCGCAGGCAGCTCATGTTTTCATAGCGACCGCCGCCGTCGCCGACTGGCGCCCGGCGGTAGAGGCCGAGCACAAAATCAAGAAGGACGGCAGCGGCGCCGTGCCCGAACTGGCCTTTGTGGAGAACCCGGACATCCTGTCCGAGGTGGCGCACGGCCAGCGTGCCCAGGCGGGCGAGCTGTACTGCGTGGGTTTCGCGGCCGAGAGCCAGGACCTGGTGGCCAATGCGCAGGCCAAGCGCGCGCGCAAGGGCGTGCCGCTGCTGGTTGGCAACCTGGGGCCGGCCACGTTCGGCCGCGACGACAACGCGCTGGTGCTGGTGGACGACGAAGGCGTGACCGAACTGCCGCACGCCAGCAAGCGCCGCCTGGCGCAGCAGCTGGTGGCCGAGATTGCCCGACGCGTCTCCGGCGCCTCGGCCTGAGCCTGCTACGCTCGCGCGCCATGAAACTCGACGTGAAGATCCTGGACGAGCGGCTGCGCTCTCAGATGCCGGCTTACGCCACCCCTGGCAGCGCGGGACTGGATCTGCGTGCCTGCCTGGAAGAGCCGCTCACGCTGGCGCCAGGTGCCTGGCAGCTCGTGCCCACCGGCATGGCGATCCACCTGGCCGATGCCGGCTATGCGGCGCTGATCCTGCCGCGCTCGGGGCTCGGCCACAAGCACGGCATCGTGCTCGGCAACCTGGTGGGGCTGATCGACAGCGATTACCAGGGGCAGTTGATGGTCAGCGCCTGGAACCGCAGCCAGACGGTTTTCACCATCGCGCCCATGGAGCGCATCGCGCAGCTGGTGATCGTGCCGGTGGTGCAGGCCGAATTCAACCTGGTCTCCGAGTTCCCGGCCAGTGAGCGTGGCGAAGGCGGCTACGGCTCGACCGGCAAGGCCTGACGGCTTCCGTTCCGAACCGAACGCCACGGCGTAGGCATCGGCCTACAGGGGAACAGGCCGCCGGCCGCTTGGGCGGCAAGGGCGGCCATGTCCCAATGGGTGGCAGCCGTCGGACGCGTTGCGCAAGTGCCGTCCGGCGATCCGCTTCAACGATCAGGAGTCTCCATGGCACGCATCCAACGAATCGCCAGCCTGGGCGTTACCGCCGCCAGCGCAGCCTTGCTCGCCGCCTGCGTGGCGCAGCCCAACTACGGCAACGCCAATTACCCCCCGAGCTACCCGTCAGGCCAGCCGGTCTACAACAACCAGTATGCCCAGTACGGCACGGTGTCCAACGTGGAATACCTGCGGCAGGGGCAGCCGACCTCGGGCGTGGCGGGCGCCGTGGCGGGCGGCGTGGTGGGTGGCGCGCTGGGCAACCAGGTGGGTGGCGGCACCGGCAAGGCACTGGCCACCGTGGCCGGTGTGGTGGGTGGCGCGCTGATCGGGCGCGCGATCGAGCAAAACGTGGCCGGCAGCCACACGGTGGACGTCTACCGCGTGACCGTGCGCTTTGACGACGGCGGCGCCCGCAGCTTCGACTACCACCAAGCCCCCAACGTGCGCGTGGGCGACCGCGTGCGCGCGGAAGGCAACCAGCTTTACCGCTGACCCGGTTTTATCCGGCGCGGGCGGCTCACAAGACAGGTCACCGCTCCGGAGTCCCGGTTCCGTTCCGGCGGCATCAGGCGGCGGTCAATGCAGTTGCTGGCCGCCAGGCGCCGAAGGCGTGACCCTGAAGAAGCCCGCCCCGGCGCTGCCTTGCTGCAGCTCTTCAGGGGTGGCTTCACGCACCGCGTGCACCTTGATCGCCAGCCGCAGGCTGATGCCGGCCAGCGGGTGGTTGCCGTCCAGCACCACGTGGTCGGGGTAGATGTCGGCCACGGTGTAGAGTGCGTCGCGCGGCAGGCCGGGGTTGACGCCTTCAGGCAGTGTGTGACCCTCGAAGATCATGCCTTCCTCCAGTGCCTCTGGGAACAGCTGGCGCGGTTCCAGGAACAGCATCTGGTCGTCGAAGTCGCCGAAGGCGTCGACCGGTTCCAGGTTGAGGTCGATCTCGTCGCCCGGCTGATGGCCTTGCAGCGCCTCGTCGATGCGCGGCAGCAGATCGTCGCCGCCAATCAGGAATTCGACGGGCTCGTCCAGGGTGTCCAGCGTGTCGCCCATGCTGTCCTTGAGCGTCCAGGTCAGCGCGACCACGCAGCGCGGTGTGATTTCCATAGGAGAATTGTCGCACTCTCCAATTCACGTGGCAGCCGTTTCCGAATGATCGACCCCCAGCATCCCATCGCGCTGCTTGCCGGCCTCACGCCGGCGCAATTCATGCGACGCCACTGGCAGAAGCGGCCGCTGCTGGTGCGTGGGGCGATCCCCTCGTTTGTGCCGCCAGTCGGGCGCGCTGGCCTGTTCGAGCTGGCGGGCCTCGATGGCGTGGAGTCCCGCCTGATCGAGCGCCGCGACCAGCAATGGCGTCTGCGGCGAGGCCCGCTGGGGCGGCGCGCGCTGCCGAAACTTGCCACGCCCGACTGGACCCTGCTGGTGCAGGGCGTCGACCTGCACGACGACCGCGTGCACGCGTTGATGCAGCGCTTCCGCTTCGTGCCCGATGCGCGGCTCGACGACGTGATGATCAGCTAAGCCACCGACGGCGGTGGCGTCGGCCCGCATTTCGACAGCTACGACGTGTTTCTGCTGCAGGCCTTCGGCAAGCGGCGCTGGCGCATCGGACGGCAGAAGGATCTGACGCTGGTGGATGGCCTGCCGCTCAAGATCCTCGCCAACTTCGAGCCCGAGCAGGAGTATGTGCTCGAGCCGGGCGACATGCTGTACCTCCCGCCCCGCTGGGCGCACGACGGCATCGCGGAAGGGGAGTGCATCACCTATTCCATCGGCTTCCGGCAACCGGCCATGGGCGAACTGGCGCGCGAGATGCTGCAACGCCTGGCGGACGAAGCCGCCGATGAATTGCCCGAGCGTCCTTACACCGATCCGGGCCAGCCCGCCACCGCGGCGCCGGCTGCGATTCCGCCCGCGATGCAGGCGTTCGCCCGTGAGGTGCTGGATCGCGCCCTGCGGCGCGACAGCCTGCTGGACGTTTGCCTGGGCGAATGGCTGACCGAGCCCAAGCCGGACGTCTGGTTCGACGCCGGGCGGGCCGTTGGGCCCGTGGGCGCGGTGGCGCTGGACCGCCGCAGCCGCATGCTCTACGACGCCGCTCATGTGTACCTGAACGGCGAGGCCTTCCGGGCCGGCGGGCTGGACGCGCGCCTGATGCGCCGGCTGGCCGACCAGCGCCGCCTGGAAGCAGACGACGTCGCCCGCCTGGGCGATGATGCGGCAGAGTTGCTGAAACAATGGCTGGAAGCGGGGTGGTTGCATGGACGCTGAACAAGCAGGCGGACCGGTCGGGCAGGCCGGCAACGCGGCGGCAGGCACGGCCCGCATCGAGGGCCGCGAGGCTTTCCGCGAGGCCGTGCGTCAGGCCTTGCGTACTGCTGCCGAGGAGGGCTGGCGCGAGATCGTGCTCAGCGACGCGAGCTTCCTGGACTGGCCTTTGGGCGAGCCCGCAGTCATCGACAGCCTTCAGGCCTGGGCGCGCTCAGGGCGCCATCTGCTGCTGCTGGCCAGGCAGTACGACGACCTGCAGCGCGCGCACCCGCGTTTCGTGAACTGGCGGCGCACCTGGTCGCACGTGGTGGACTGCCGCGCCTGCCGGGACGCCGATCCGCTGGAACTGCCCAGCGCCATCTGGTCGCCGCACTGGATGCTGCACCGCATCGACCCGTTTCACAGCCGCGGCGTGGCTGGCGCGGATGCGGCCCGGCGCGCCGCCCTGCGGGAATTGCTCGACGACTGGCTGGCCAAGTCCGCCACGGCGTTTCCCGCCACCACGCTGGGGTTGTGAGCAATTGCATCAAGCGTGGCGCCGAAACATCAGGGTTGTTCCGGGTTGTCAGGTGCTCCCTATAATGGCGGGTTGAGTAGGAAACGGGCTGCTTCACGGCAAAAAATAGCAGTGAAAAGGGTGGTCATTTCTCTCAACCAGGGCGTTGTTCGGCGCCATGGCTCCGGAAAAATCTCAATTCATCCTCGAGGACTTTTGACATGAACAAATCGCTCGTTCTGGCTGCGCTGATCGCCGCCGCTGCCCTGGCTGCTTGTGGCAAGAAGGAAGAGCCGGCGCCTGCTCCGGCACCTGCCGCTGAAGCGCCCGCCGCTGCCGCTGCCTCGGCTGCTGACGCTGCTGCTTCCGCCGCTGACGCCGCCAAGGACGCTGCCGGTGCTGCCGTGTCCGACGCCGCCTCCGCTGCTGGTGCCGCTGCCTCCGCCGCCGGTGCCGCCGTGGGCGCTGCCGCCGACGCTGCTGGCGCCGCCGCCAACTCCGCCGCTGCCAGCGCTGCCGACGCCGCTGGCGCCGCCGCCAACGCTGCTGCCGACGCTGCCAAGGCCGCTGCCGACGCTGCCAAGAAGTAAGCCGTTCGCGCGTCAGCGCGACTCAGGTTCAAAGCCGCCTTCGGGCGGCTTTGTCGTTTTCAGGCTGTCGTGGGCCTGTCCGCCGGATGCCCCGGCTGGCGCACGGTTGTTGGATCAGACGTCCAGCCAGTCGGCCGCGCCGAGCGGCGTGGCCACCCGCACGTCGTCCGGGCGGCAGCCCAGCGCGCCCGCCAGCGCGGCCTGGGCCAGTTCAGGCCGGTTGTTGCGCTCGCTCAGGTGCGCGGCCAGCACGGTGTGCAGCGCCGCATGGGCGAGTTGCGCCAGAGCCTGCGCCGCCTGGGCGTTGTTCAGGTGCCCGTGTTGGCCGCCGATGCGCCGGCGCAGGAACAAGGGGTAGGCTGAGCCCGCCAGCAGGTCCGGGTCGTGGTTGCACTCCAGCAGCAGCGCGTCGCAACCGGCCAGCCGCGACAGTACGTAGGGCGTGACGTGACCCAGGTCGGTCAGCACGCCCAGGTCGCGCTCACCATCGGTGCAGCGCAGCTGCAGCGGCTCGCGGGCGTCGTGCGGCACGGTGAAGGGCAGCAGTTGCAGGTCGCCCACCGCCACGGCTTCACCATCGCGTGCCGTACGCGCCGTGGCCGGGTCCAGCCGCCCTTCGGCGGCGCGCAGAGTACCCAGGCTGGCCCAGAGGGGGATGCCGTGCCGCGCCGCCAGCTCAGGGGCGCAGCCGATGTGGTCGCTGTGCTCGTGGGTGATGAACAGCGCGTCCAGCTCGGCCACCGCCACGCCGATGCGCGCCAGGCGCCGGCCGAGTTCGCGCAGGCCGAGTCCGGCATCGATCAGCACCCGCGTGCGCGTGGTGCCGCTCGATGCCTCGACGAGGGTGGCGTTGCCGGAGCTGCCGCTGGCCAGCGAGCAGAAACGCAGCATGCGGGATGCCGCGCGCCGGCCTTACTTCAGCTCGTCGGCCAGCACCTTGACGATGCGCTGCGCATCGGCGTCGGCCGTGGGGTTGCCGTTGCCGTCGAGCACGGTGACGGTGCTGGTCTGGCCCTGCGTGCTCACCTTGACCTGGTAGCGCGAGGTGGGCAGCTGCGGCGTGCCGCGCCCGAACAGCTTGCCGAAGAAGCCGGGTTCCTTCTTCTGCAGCGTGGGATCGACGTAGCGCACGAAGTACGTGCCCTGCGTGCGGTTGCGGTCTTCCACCGAGAAGCCGGTGCGGTCGAGCGCCAGGCCCACCCGGCGCCAGGCGCGGTCGAAGTCGTCGTCGATCTGCACGGCCGACTGGCCAGCCAGCTGCACCACGCGGGCCGCCGCGGGGCGTGCCTGGTTCTGCTCGGCCTGGGCAACCTGCGCCTTGGCCTGCTCCTGCGAGATGCCCAGCTTGACCATCAGGCGGCGCAGGAACTCGGCCTCCAGCTCGGGGTCGCGCGGGCGCGGCTGCCAGATGGTGGAATCCTTGCGGTTGTTGGTGTAGACCTCTTCCATCCCCTTGTGGGTGATGTAGATGTTGGTGCCGCCCTTGGCGTTGCGCTCCAGGCGCGTGCGGAACTGGTCGCGCTGGCCGGTGGAGTAGAGGCTGTCGAACACCTTGCCGATGGTGGAGCGGATGAAGTCCTGCGGGATTTTGGCGCGGTTCTCGGCCCAGTCGGTTTCCATGATGCCGACGGTGGGCTGGTCGACGGCCATCAGGAAGCCGTTGTCCAGCCAGAAGTCGCGCACCGGTCCCCAGAGCTTGTCGGCCGGGCGGTCGACGCTGAGCCAGCGCTCGTCGCCCGCGTGCTCGTAGCGCACGTCGGCGATCTGGTTGGTGGCGGTGGTGCCGGTCGAGGTGGCGGCCTGCGCGGCGGCCTGGCCGGCGGCGTAGTCGGTGGCGCTCACACCGGTGGTGGGCACCACGTAGCGCGACTGGCCGGGCAGCTGCGTGAGGTCGGGCGGGACTTCGAGCGACACGCCGCGGCCCGAGCTGCGGTAATCGATCTTGTCCGGCTCCAGCATGGAGCAGGCGCCAAGGGCCAGCAGCAGGGCGGCGCCCAGCAGGGAGAGGCAGGGACGTCGGGCGGATTTCACGTTGGCTATTCCTTGAGTCAAATCGGGCTTTTGCCCTTGAGTGGCGGGCGCAGGCAGCTAGTTTGTTTATAGCAAGCCGGCAGCCTTGAGGGCTTGCTCGACCACCGCTTCGTTGGCCTGGGCCAGGGGCGTCATGGGCAGGCGCATGGTGCCGCCGCACAGGCCCATGCGGGCCATGGCCCACTTGACCGGGATCGGGTTGGCTTCCACGAACAGGTGCTTGTGCACCGGCATCAGCTTGAACTGGATTTCCATGGCCTTGTCGCGCTGGCCGGCCACGGCCGCCATGCACAGCTCGTGCATCAGGCGCGGCACCACATTGGCGGTGACGCTGATGTTGCCCTGGCCGCCGCAGAGCATCAGCGCCACGGCGGTGGGGTCGTCGCCGGAATACACGGCGAAGCCCTTGGGCACGTCGCGGATCAGCCACTGCGCGCGCTCGATGTTGCCGGTGGCTTCCTTGATGCCGACGATGCCCGGCACCTGCGCCAGGCGCAGCACGGTGTCGTGCAGCATGTCGCCGACGGTGCGGCCGGGCACGTTGTAGAGCACCATCGGCAGGTCGTCCACCGCCTCGGCGATGGCCTTGAAGTGGCGGTACTGGCCTTCCTGCGTGGGCTTGTTGTAGTAGGGCACCACCTGCAGCTGGCAATCGGCGCCCACCTTCTTGGCGTAACGCGCCAGCTCGATGGCCTCGGCGGTGGAGTTGGCGCCGCAGCCGGCCATGATGGGCACCCGGCCCTTGGCCTGCTCCACCGAGACGCGGATGATCTCCTGGTGCTCCTCGACATCCACCGTGGGCGATTCGCCGGTGGTGCCGACCACGCCGATGCAGTCGGTGCCCTCCTGGATGTGCCAGTCGATGAGCTTGCGCAGCGTCGGGTAGTCGACGCTGCCGTCTTCGTGCATGGGGGTGACCAGCGCCACGATGCTGCCGGTGATCGGTGTCATGAGGTACCTGTTCTCGAAAAGGCGTCCAAGGCGCCACGGCGCGCGGGCCGTGCGCAAACCCTCATTCTAATAATTGCGGCTGCTGGAGCGGGTGGCGCGGCGGGAGTTCGCCCGGCGCTGCATCGGCGCCGCTTCCGCTGCGCACGGCGGCGATGCGCTGCACGAAGCGCGCGGGCGCGGGCAGGAAGCCGTCTTCATAGGCCACCACGCGCCAGCCAGGGGCTGCGCAGGCCTGCAGCAGCTCGCCGGGGCGCAGCAGGAAATCCGGGCGCGAGGGCTTGCCCACGGTCTCGTTGCCGGCGGCGAAGGTTTCGTAGATCAGCACACCGCCGGGCGCCACGCTGGCCAGCAGCGTGGGCAGCAGCGGCCGCCACAGGTAGTTGGTGACGACCACGGCGCCGAAGCTGCGGCCGGCCAGGGGCCAGGGCCCGTTCTCGATGTCCGCCTGCAGCGTGGTGCCCACGCCGGCCACGCCGGCCAGCGCCCCGGCGTCGCGGTCCACGCCCGTCACGGCAAAGCCCTGACCGGCCAGCCAGCGCAGGTGGCGGCCCGAACCGCAGGCCACGTCGAGCACGCTGGCGCCGGGGGCGATCAGCGCCGCCCAGCGGCATACCCAGGGCGAGGGCGGGGTGTTCTGGTGGGTCGAGGAAGAGGCGGAAGTCACTTCGATAATCATAGCTGGTTGCGCCCGCCGGATTTGGTCTGGAGGCCATTTTCTTTCTGAAGATCGACTGAGGATGCCAGGCGATGCGGGTGGCAGTGATCTGACTCTGCGGCTGTGAATTCATCCAGTTTTTGGGCGCTCCGCGCGCTAGAATCAAGGGTTATGCCCACCTCAGAGAATCAATCCCCCGCAGGGGGCGCCGGCCAGAACAGCTATGGCGAAGGCTCGATCCGCGTGCTCAAGGGCCTGGAGCCCGTCAAGCAGCGGCCGGGCATGTACACGCGCACCGACAACCCGCTGCACATCATCCAGGAGGTGATCGACAACGCCGCGGACGAGGCGCTGGCCGGCTTCGGCAAGAAGATCAAGGTCACCCTGCACGGCGACGGCTCCGTCAGCGTGGAGGACGACGGCCGCGGCATCCCGTTCGGCCTGCACCCGGAAGAGAAGGCGCCGGTGGTGGAACTGGTGTTCACCCGCCTGCACGCCGGCGGCAAGTTCGACAAGGGCTCGGGCGGCGCCTACAGCTTCTCAGGCGGCCTGCACGGCGTGGGCGTCAGCGTGACCAACGCGCTCTCCAGGCGCATGGACGTCACCAGCTACCGCGACGGCCAGGTGGCGCGCATCGGCTTTGCCGGCGGCGACGTGGCCGAGCCGCTCAGCGTGCGCGCCAGCAACGGCAGCGCCGAGGGTGACCGCCGCCAGGGCACCACCGTGCGCGCCTGGCCGGACGGCAAGTATTTCGAAGCCGCCGCACTGCCGCAGGGCGAACTGGTGCACCTGCTGCGCAGCAAGGCCGTGCTGATGCCCGGTGTGACGGTGCAGCTGGTCGACGAGAAAAAGAAGGACACCCAGACCTGGCAGTACAAGGGCGGCCTGCGCGATTACCTGGAACAGACCCTGCCCGCCGACGCGGTGATCCCGGTTTTCGAAGGCGAGGGTTACGCCGGCAGAGACGCCGACACCTTCGCCGAAGGCGAGGGCGCCCAGTGGGCCGTGGCCTTCACCGAAGACGGCGCCCCGGTGCGCGAGAGCTACGTCAACCTGATCCCCACCAGCGCCGGCGGCACGCACGACAGCGGCCTGCGCGAAGGGCTGTTCCAGGCCGTCAAGAGCTTCATCGACCTGCACGCACTGCTGCCCAAGGGCGTCAAGCTGATGCCGGAAGACGTGTTCGCCCGCGCCAGCTACGTGCTGAGCGCCAAGGTGCTGGACCCGCAGTTCCAGGGCCAGATCAAGGAACGCCTGAACAGCCGCGACGCGCTGCGCCTGGTGTCCGGCTACGTGCGCCCGGCGCTGGAGCTGTGGCTCAACGCCCACGTGGACTACGGCAAGAAGCTGGCCGAGCTGGCCATCAAGGCCGCGCAGACGCGCCAGCGCGCCGGCCAGAAGGTGGAAAAGCGCAAGGGCAGCGGCGTGGCCGTGCTGCCCGGCAAGCTCACCGATTGCGAAAGCCGCGACCTCACGCTGAACGAGGTGTTCCTGGTCGAGGGCGATTCCGCCGGCGGCAGCGCCAAGATGGGCCGCGACAAGGAAACCCAGGCCATCCTGCCCCTGCGCGGCAAGGTGCTCAACACCTGGGAGGTCGAGCGCGACCTGCTGTTCAAGAACAACGAGGTGCACGACATCGCCGTGGCCATCGGCGTCGACCCGCACGGGCCCGCCGACGAGGCCGATCTGTCCGGCCTGCGCTACGGCAAGATCTGCATACTTTCGGACGCGGACGTGGACGGCTCGCACATCCAGGTGCTGCTGCTCACCCTGTTCTTCCGCCATTTCCCGCGGCTCATCGACGCCGGCCACGTGTTCGTGGCGCGCCCGCCGCTGTTCCGGGTGGACGCCCCGGCGCGCGGCAAGAAGCCGGCCGCCAAGCTCTACGCGCTGGACGAGGGCGAGCTGACCGCCATCCTCGACAAACTGCGCAAGGATGGCGTTTCTGAAGGAAAATGGACCATCAGCCGCTTCAAGGGGCTGGGTGAGATGAGCGCCGAGCAGTTGTGGGACACCACGCTCAATCCCGATACCCGGCGCCTGCTGCCGGTGCGGCTGGGGTCGCTGGACTTCGTGCAGACGGCAGCCGAGATGACCAAGCTCATGGGCAAGGGCGAAGCCGCCGCGCGGCGCGAGCTCATGGAATTGCACGGCGACGCCGTGGAAATCGACATTTGAAGCCGACGATGCACAGGTTTCCTTCTTCACTCCGCACCGCGCGCCCGCCCGGCGCGCGCCGCCTGGGGCCGCTGGCCGGCGCGCTGCTGCTGGCCGCGCTGCACCTGCCCGCCCACGCCGACCTGTGGGCCTACGTGGACGAGCAGGGCGTGAGCCACTTCGCCCCCGAAAAGCTCGACGACCGCTACCAGCTGTTCTTCAAGGGCGCCGATTTCGACAAGCTCAACCTGGTCAAGGACGGCCTGGCCTCGCTGAACGCCAAGGGCGCGGCGCAGCCGCTGGGCGAGCAGCCGGGCTTTGCCATGCCCAAGCGCTTTGCCGACATGGACCAGTGGAAGAGCTACCAGGCGGTACAAAAGCACATGCGCAGCGCCGCCAGCAAGCACGGCGTGGACTACGCGCTGCTGAAGGCGGTGATCGCCACCGAATCCGGTTTTGACGCCACCGCCGTCTCGCCCAAGGGCGCCGTCGGCCTGATGCAGCTGATGCCCACCACCGCCGGGCTCTACGGCGTGGTGGCCGACGCCCCCGGCCGCAAGGACCGCAAGGGCCGCGCCATCCCCGCCCAGAGCGTGGAAGAGAAGCTGACCGATCCGCGCACCAACATCGAGGCCGGCGCGCGGCATCTGGCCTACCTCCTCAAGCTCTTCAAGGGCCAGCTCGACCTCGCCGTGGCCGCCTACAACGCCGGCGAAGGCGCGGTGCAGCGGGCCGGCAACAAGGTGCCCAACTTCCGCGAGACCCAGGGCTACGTGAAGAACGTGCTGGGCCTCTACGGCCTGTTCAAGCCGTCGGCCGGCACGGCGCAGCCCGTGGCGCGCGCCGCCGGCCAGGTGGAAGGGCGCGTGCGCGTGGTGCTTGGCAAGGGCGGCGGAGACGCGCGCGCCACGCCGGCCAGCCCCGCGTTGCCCGCCACCCGGGCCGAGCCGGCCCAGCCGGGCACGGAGCCGGTGCTGACGCCGGTAACCTGGCGCGGTGCGCCGGAGGCTGGCGAGGGCGTGCAGCCCGCCAGCCCTTGAGCCACCCGGCATCGGGTCGCCCGCATCCGGCTGCTGCCCGCGGCGCCCCAAAATTTCAAGCCAAATCGCCCTTCGCCCCAGGAACAGCGGGCGCAGGCAGCTATCAATCTTGTAGTATTTCACTGAACGCATGACCGACCAAGCCACGCTCGATCTGGCCCCGCCCGGCGGCGGCGGAGACGACGTCCCCAGCCTCGCCCTCTACGCCCAGCGCGCCTACCTGGAGTACGCGCTGTCGGTGGTCAAGGGCCGCGCGCTGCCCGACGTGTGCGACGGGCAGAAGCCCGTGCAGCGCCGCATCCTCTACGCCATGGAGCGCATGGGCCTGGGCTGGAGTGGCCCGGGTGGCAACACGCCGGCCAAGCCCGTCAAGAGCGCCCGCGTGGTGGGCGACGTGCTGGGCAAGTTCCACCCGCACGGCGATACCGCCGCCTACGACGCGCTGGTGCGCATGGCGCAGGATTTCTCCCAGCGCTACCCGCTGATCGACGGCCAGGGCAACTTCGGCAGCCGCGACGGCGACGGCGCCGCCGCCATGCGCTACACCGAGGCGCGGCTGGCCAGAATCACCCGCCTGCTGCTCGACGAAATCGACGAAGGCACGGTGGATTTCGTGCCTAACTACGACGGCGCCTACCAGGAGCCGCGCCAGCTGCCGGCGCGCCTGCCGTTTGCGCTGCTGAACGGTGCCAGCGGCATCGCCGTGGGCATGGCCTGCGAGATCCCCAGCCACAACCTGCGCGAGGTGGCCGACGCCTGCGTGGCCCTGGTCAAGACCCCCAAGCTGGCCGACGACGAGCTGTTCGCCCTGCTGCCGGGCCCGGATTACCCGGGCGGCGGCCAGATCATCAGCCCCGCGGCCGACATCCACGACGCCTACCGCTCGGGCCGCGGCAGCCTCAAGGTGCGCGCGCGCTGGCAGATCGAGGACCTGGCGCGCGGCCAGTGGCAGATGGTGGTGACCGAGCTGCCGCCCGGCACCTCGGCGCAGAAGGTGCTGGAAGAGATCGAGGAACTCACCAACCCCAGGGTCAAGGCCGGCAAGAAGGCGCTGACGCAGGATCAGACCCAGCTCAAGGGCACCATCCTGGCGGTGCTGGACGAGGTGCGCGACGAATCCTCCAAGGACGCGCCGGTGCGCATCGTGTTCGAGCCCAAGAGCCGCACCATCGGTCAGGACGAGCTGGCCAATACGCTGCTGGCGCACACCAGCCTGGAAAGCAGCGCGCCCATCAACCTCACGATGGTGGGGCTGGACGGCCGGCCGGTGCAGAAAAGCCTGCGGCAGATGCTGACCGAGTGGATCGAGTTCCGCCAGGCCACCATCACGCGGCGCAGCCAGCACCGCCTGCAGAAGGTGCTGGACCGCATCCACATCCTCGAGGGGCGGCAGCTGGTGCTGCTGAACATCGACGAGGTGATCGCCATCATCCGGGGCAGCGACGAGCCCAAGGCGGCGCTGATCGCCCGCTTCAACCTCAGCGAGCGGCAGGCCGACGACATCCTCGACATCCGCCTGCGCCAGCTGGCGCGGCTGGAGGCCATCAAGATCGAGCAGGAGCTGTCGGAGCTGCGCAAGGAGCAGGGCACGCTGGAAGACATCCTGGGCAGCCCGGCGGCGCTGCGCCGCCTGATGGTCAAGGAGATCGAGGCGGACGCCAAGCAGTTCGCCGACGAGCGCCGCACGCTGATCCAGGCCGAGAAGAAGGCCGTGGCCGAGGTCAAGGTGGTGGACGAACCCGTCACCGTGGTGGTCAGCGAAAAAGGCTGGGTGCGCGCCCGCACCGGCCACGGCCACGACGCCGCTGGCTTCGCCTTCAAGGCCGGCGACGGCCTGTACGGCACGTTTGAATGCCGCACGGTGGATACGCTGCTGGTCTTCGGCGCCAACGGCCGCGTCTACAGCGTGCCGGTGGCCAACCTGCCGGGCGCGCGCGGCGACGGCCTGCCCATCACCAGCTTCATCGAGCTGGAAGGCGGCCCGCAGGCTCTGCATTACTTCGCCGGGCCGGAAGCCGCCACGCTGCTGCTGGCGGGCTCCGGCGGCTACGGCTTTCTGGCCCAGGTGGCGCACATGCTGAGCCGCCAGAAGGGCGGCAAGAGCTTCGTCAGCATCGGCGAGGGCGAGGTGCTGTGCCGGCCCTCGCTGGTGCAGGGCGCGGCCGCCGGTTTCGAGCTGAAAGCCGACGCAGCCGGGGCGGAGCAGGCGCCGCCAGCTATGAACTCCGTAGCGGCCACGCACGTCTGCTGCGTCTCCACCGGCGGGCGCCTGCTGACCTTCGAGATCGGCGAGCTGCGCCAGATGGAGAAGGGCGGCCGCGGCCTGCTGCTGATCGATCTGGACAAGAAGGACACGCTGGCCGGCGCGGCCGCCTACGCGCGCAGCGTGCGCATCAGGGGCACCGGCCGCGGCGGCAAGCCGCGCGAGGAAGTGCTGGAGATCCGCAGCCTCAACAACGCCCGCGCCGCCCGCGCGCGCAAGGGGCGCGAAGCCAGCTTCGGCTTCAAGCCCGCCGACGTGCAGCGGGTGCTGTGATGGGTCTGTTCGGCGGCGACTTCACGGCGGTGGCCCTGTTCATCGGCGTGGTCACCGGCCTGGCCAGCTTCTGGCTCGGCCGCCGGCTGTCACGCCGCTGGGGCCACAAGCGCGAAGAGAAGGAACGCGCCCAGCGC
>Ga0116152_10001217_pt1 | contig 21146 bp, 9 predicted proteins | sample AD_UKC119_MetaG_FD_89894 | JGI IMG/M metagenome (GOLD analysis project Ga0116152, IMG submission 89894) | Active sludge microbial communities of municipal wastewater-treating anaerobic digesters from Hong Kong - AD_UKC119_MetaG | ecosystem: Engineered > Bioreactor > Anaerobic > Digestate...
TGCACTATTTTTTTTAAAAAGCATCCTATATTTGCACCCGCAAAGGAGGAATGGCAGAGTGGTCGATTGCGGCAGTCTTGAAAACTGTTGAGGGTAACACCTCCGGGGGTTCGAATCCCTCTTTCTCCGCAGATTAACGTGAAAAGCCCCTTAAACAGGGGCTTTTATTTTTTTGGTGTAAGTAGAGGTGTAAGTATAATGCGTTAACCTTTTATTTCTGCTGACCAGTATTCTCTCTTAAAGTTATTTTTGACCTCGAATTTCAATCCATGATGTCTACTGGGGCTGATTGTGCTCGAGTAAACTCTGCACAAGTTGTTTAAATCAATTTCTACCGACAAAATATCAATAAGAGACGAAGCGATTTGTTTGTAATATTTATGTGACTTATTCCCGAATGAACCTATGAAATCCTTGTTAAATTCATTGGTATTGAAATAATCAATAAGTGCAGCCTCAGCTAAATCTGTTATTAATTTAGTGTCTTTTTTTATTTGTTCACCTTCTGATTGAGCTTTTTGAAGAAATTCAGTAACATCTTCCAACTGTCTCACTTCATCTCCTGTTGCGCTAAGTCCTATTTTGGCTACAAATGAACATAAAATTATATAAACTTCTTTATCGATATAATTAGAAACACATTTATCTAAAACATGCTGAAACTTGTTGTGACTTTTCAATCGAACTACTGGAGAAATTTTCTTGTTCATTCTTAATGATTGTCCGATATAATAAACCTCAAGGTCATAGACTGAATCCCATTCATTCTCAGGCAAGGAAATTCTCAATGCATATCCGGCCTTTAATTTTAGGTCTTTTTTGTTTTGGTATTCAGTCCCATGAAAATGATAGCCAGCTTCATCGATCAAATTAAACCTCGAATGAGGAAAATCTGATTCAATCGACAACTTACCTTTAACCTCTCTTTCCAAAGGTATATGACCTTTAATTGGTCTGTAGTCATACCCATCCTGAACTTTAAATAACAGTTCGACCTTTTTATTATCGTACTCTAAATAATCTGGATCTATAATTACTCTCGGCCTACCTCCAATAATATAAATGTTACATGGATGGTCTTTAAAGCGCTTATTATAATTTACAAAACCTAATTCATCAAATTGAGCTTCATAATAATTTTCTAAATAAATCTTTAAATCTACCATACTATATTCCGAATGCAGTATTTATAGTTCCATTTCATACAATAAATGATCTAATTTACGTGATAATTTAGACAAATTTCGATCATAGAAAACAGCGATCCCGAGATCTTGACACTTCTCGATTATATCTGGTCTAGGTTTATATCTACAAACTAAAATTGACTTACTGGCTACACCACCGTATAATCGTTTTACAGCACGAATTTTGTTTATATCCTCCTGTTTGACATTACCAGACTTACACTCAATAAAAATCAGCTTTTGTCCAGTATTGACAACTATATCTATTTCATTCTTAGCGTTCCCTTCTTTCTCCTTGGAAAATACCTCAACGCCCAGACCCAATTCATATATCTTACCCCAATTCTTAATTGAATCTGCTACAACATTTTCCCACCAAATCCCATTAAATACTATTTCAAATGCCTTTTTACTTCTGCATTCTATTACCTCGCCATTATTCTCTAATTTGAGATGAGGCAATTTCCAATATAAGCGCACTCCTTTTTTTGCGTGAGTAAGTTCCCTACAATTTTTTGGATCAACATTTTCTTTTCTAACAATACCCATTAAATTTTGAAAAAAGGATGTTCCGGATATTTTTAATATCTTTTTTGATAACTCCAATTCTGAATTAGATATATCACTAAACATTTGGGAGCTATATTTGTTATGGCCTGACAATTGGATGAAAGACCTTATTTCAAGCTTTGAATTTATCTTAGTAGTTGAACGATCAATAAAATTGTATATCTCACTATTTTGCTTGACATAAAATGAGTTGAGTCCAAGAGTATTGAAAATACTTTGACCTGCTAAAGCCATTAACTTAGTTCCACCAGTTAGGTTTAACTCAAAATCATCTTTTTCATTATTCAAGACAATTTCCTCTACTTGGCTTTTTATATCTTCTACTTGGTAAGGGTCGATTTGATGTGAAATTATCTTTTTCCCACGGAAAACATTTGAAATGATGGCAACCTGTCTCCTACTATCTTTTGTATGCAACAAATGAATCACATCAGGGTTCTTCTCGTAAATTCCCCAAAAAATGGGAATTATTTGCCCACCAACAAAAGCTATTTGATGTTTCACTATATATGAATTTCAGGTTGATTTATTTCAGGATTGTATACAACATTGAGTATTTCAGTTCCTGGATAGGGTTTTCTTAATTCCTTTAAATATTTTTCAAAATCAACATACGTTATTTTACACCGATAGTCCTTTCCAAAAATAGAAGCCGCCGCCACCATAGACTTTTTGCCTCCTGTAATGTCAATAGTTATGTTTGACGATTCTATTTCGAGTAATATTTCTTTTAATGATTTATAAATTGTTTCAAATTTCGTATCAGCAAGAGTTACAATACTAAAACCTTGTTCAATAAACTCCTCAACTCTATTTATCACTTCTTCTTTGTGGTCCGTTGTAATAACATAATGTTTCTTTGGCTTGACAGCATTTGCTGTCAGAATTATTGGCTCTGGAGAAAATCCTAACATGGAAATCAAAACCTGATCTTCGCCGAACAAGGAACTGTACTTTTTTTCAAAAACATTAATTAGTTCTGGGAAAATTTTATCAAAATACAACTCCTCAGCTGAATTATGATTCCCCTTTTTAGCCAAATCCAGCCACTCATCTATATATTTCAATTCAGTTTCCATGTTTATTTTATATGTATTTCTCCTTCTGAAAAGCTCAGAAGATATGATTCCAAATGATGTTCTTTATTGTATATTTTATCTCCTATTTTCAAAATATCATTTTCTAAAATCGCTTTATAGGTTTGATTTTGGATATCAATTAAAACGACTTTATTCTCCTTAACTTTCAAATAACAGGGTGTCTTATCTATAAGATTTATTAAGTTTTTATTGGAATTGGTTAAGTAAACGACAATAAAATCAGATAGCTCCATTGGATTAATTCCTCTTATTTCACAATGATAAGCATAGTATTCTTGATATCTACTTTTCTCAGGTGACAAAACAAATTCATAAGGTGCTGTTTCAATTTGCCATTTAATGAATGACTCCATATCTGTTTTTTGATTGGCATTTAAAATAGTACCAACTTCAAAACCATTGATAAGTCCATGTTTTCCATCAATATTAGCAGTAAAAATCATCCCACATTCAGGAGTGATTATCCCTTTGGAATGATTATAAACATCACCATAAATTTTACATCCTAGTTTGGCCAATCTTGTGCAACCCTCCAAGTGATCATTCCTATGATTCATTCCCCTTGAAAATATATATACCGACTTCCCACGCTCTATATTTTTTGAAATGGCATCAACAAAATCAGGTAATAAATCTAGACCAACAATGCTATATGTAGAAATAAATATGTCTCCTGATGATTTATTTATTGTATTCACAAGTTCCTCATATAAAGACATATTTAAATTTTCGTAGGTGAATCTTAGATTTGACGAAGTTTTAAATATACTTGCCTCATTGGAAAGACTGCTTTCCCTGGAAATCACAAATTGTTTATCCTCACTTGCTGAAATGAACTTTGTATATTCTGTTCCATTCTTAAAAATTTCATCAAAAAGATTATCCAAATGGGCAATTGTGTTTTTGTCATTTATGATAATTCCCGATTCTGGATTATTCGTCAATGAAGCATCCGTCAAATTTGCACTTGTCAACAACCCCCTTTCTCTATCAGCAATAATAAATTTAGCGTGAGCTGTTTGAGTTGCTCTCACATGTACTCCATTGGAATACAATTTTTTTATTATGTCTAGATGAATCTGATTGAAGTTTTTAAACATTTCTTCTTCCGACAACAATGATGTAGAAAATTTTTTTTGATCTAGCTGAGTCAAAATAAACACCGCAACATTTTTACTGTTTACAACCTTCTGAATTTCTTCAAATATTGATTTATCAGTAATAATGAAAGAACACAATTTAATGGATGATTTTGCATTTCTGATAAGTTCAATGATTTCCCCTTTCAGAGAAGAATTTTCAGCTAGGGTTACAAAAAAATCATCTCTTTCTTTCCACCTTGACGATATTAGCTCTCGATTGGGAACAAAATAGCCTCCTTCGTAATTCCCTTTATTGTCTATTTTTATTGGTTCGTTCATTAATAATTAATTTGCATATGTTTCTTCATATCAATTTTTTCCAGCAAATCATATTCTTCGAGAATGACCAATGCTTTCCTATGTATTTCATAATCCACTAATTTTTCTTCAATACGAGCTAAATCTAGCTTCCTCGATCTGGCATTATTTAATACTTCCTTAATCTCTAGCAATGTTTTAACAAAAGATGAGTTTGTTCTGAAGGAAATATATACTATCCATATACCATTTTTTAATGAAGTCATTTGATAGTCTCTTCCTCGTTCCAAGTTCCTCAACAATTGTAATCGGTTAAATTCAAGATTCATCAATAAATCCTCCGTGACATTCACACCTATTTCAAAATCAGTGTTTATTAATTCTTCTTCTTTTGCAATATTAACTTTGTATAGTTTTCTTAAGGCTATTTTCAAATCTTCATTCTGGACAAACTGAAGTTTACCCTCGTCATATTTCTTGTCTATTTCTACCCAATTCGAGGTAAAGGAAAATTTGGTCAAATCGTTTTCATTTTTTTGCCATGTATCCAATCTTAATTCTAGCTTATTAATTTTTTCCTCTAGCTTGGGCAGAAATGATAAAATATTTTCGGGATCTCCTAAAACTGAAAAACCATCAACTAATTCTCTGTGAGGTTTACCCTCCTTTACCATAAGTGCTACAAGTATTGGCACCGTCATTTTAGTAAAGTCAATATTTTCAATTTCTTCAAGTCCCAAAGGGATCGCACTATTTTCTCTGTCCTTTTCTTCTATTTCAAGAATATTTTCAACAACCATTTCTTTTACCAATGGCTCATGAATGATATTTGGTTTGAATGGTTTAAAAGTTCTTGTTTCACCATGAGAATTAGTGTAATATGTATATTCATTTTCATTCAAAAATGATTTTAAATATTTAAATGAATACAACTCTTTTGGCAACGGTTTGAAATCGATTCCATCGATATAAAAATTATATTGTCTCCTTTGAATTCTTTTAGCACTCCCTTCGATTAAGACATTTGCCCCTAATTCAGTTACTGAAAAATTAGTCTTACCATTAATAAATCCCTCGGATATCATTTTATCAACTCTTAAATCAATCCCTCTTTTTTGAACAGATAGAATTTGGGCAATTTCAAGAGTGGTTAATCCCTCAATTTTGTCTAAAGACTTAACTATCGCTTTGTCCAAATTTTCAAGTGGATCAGGAGTGCTGTCAAGAATTGTTGCATGGACACAGTAAATAGGATATTGTATATAGGCAATCGATCGTACTTCATAGCCTTTTTCCTTTTTGCTGTGGTAATACCTTTCTATATCCAAATTAAATAATGCCATATCAAATTTTTGAATTAATAAATGAGATCTGTTTTTTGATCATATCAATTGCTTCAATTTTAACCTGAAGAGGTTCGTATTCCCTAAAAACATCATCAATTGTCTGTCCACGACCTAACTTTGATTTATGAAGCAAACCTTCAAGTCCATCTTCTAATTCAAGAAAGATTCCAAATTTTGCTTTGTGGGTCATTTTAGCCTCATACGTATTATTGAGAATATATTTAGATTTTATATTAGTCCAAGGATCAACCGCCAGAGGCTTTCTGCCAAATGATATTTTTCGTTTAGAAATATCAATTGCTTCAATTTTAACCTGAAGAGGTTCGTATTTCCTAAAAATCTCATCAATTTTCTGTCCACGACCCAACTTTGATTTATGAAGTAAACCTTCCAGTCCTACTTCTAATTCAAGAATGATCCCAAATTTTGTTTTGTGGATCATTTTAGCCTCATATATATTATTGAGAATATATTTGGATTTTATTTTTGACCAAATCTCAGTTAGTATTGGCTTTCTGCTCAAAGCAATTTTACATTTGGATGCATCAATTGAAACAATTACAACTTCAATCTCATCATTTTTCTTGAATGCATCAGTTGAAACATTTTTTGTATCACCTAAACGCATTTCTGAGTAATGGAGCAAGCCATCAATTCCATGAGGTAATTGAAGTAAGAGGCCGAATTCAAAAATTTTGACCACACTTCCAACTACTTTATCACCGACTTCATATGTCAGTGATTTCCAGGGGTTAGGAAGTAATTGCTTATAACCTAATGACACCTGCTTTTTATCAAAATCATATTTAAGGATTTTTACTCTAACCTCTTCGCCTACCTCAACTATTTCTTGAGGGTGATTTACTTTTTCCCAGCTCAAATCGGCTATATAAATCAATCCGTCTATACTACCCATATTTACAAATGCACCATAATTCGTAACTGATTTTATTGTACCATCTACTATACTACCAACCTTATGCTTTTCTGAAAACAACTCAATAGGAGACTTTAAGTCTGCATAATCAGTAAGTTCGACGAAACTTCCAATCTCATCGTTCTTACTTAAATTAACCAAACGTTTAAAAAGTTCCGTATATGGGTAAAGTGAATCAAAATGACTTCTGGAATCAGTCAAAGTTTCCGAGTTACCCACTAGAATTAGTTTCTTTTTAGCTCGTGAAAATGCAACATTTAACCTCCTTGCATCGTCCAAGAATCCTACTTTTTTGTTGGTCTGTTCGGGTGAGGCAGATCTAGTAAAACTAAAAACAATGACATCAAATTCCATACCCTGAAAGGAATCCAATGTTGAGACTTCTATTAAATGTGAATTATCAACTTTATGACTTAGATATTTTTTGATATGTTTGACTTGAGACTTGTATGGAGCTACAATTGCGAATTCCTTTGGTGTAAGTCCAGATTCGGTGAGTTTCGGTATTATTAGTTCACTTATACAATATGCTTCAGCATTATTCTGAGCTGAAAATCCATCAAAACTTTCATAAGGAAATTGAGCAGTAGATGTATTAATAAATACAATTTCCTTTTCAAAAGGAGAAGGTAAACTTAGCGTATTTTTATAAGTATGCTCTCCCATTTTAACTTTACCGTCATAAAAAGATTCTGAAATGAATTCACCAATATGAGGATGCATTCTATGCTGATAGTTCAACAATTCCTTATTTTCACCAGGGAATTTTTTAATTTTGATTCTATTCACGAGAAATTCAAAAAATGATGTTTTCAAAGCGTGCTGAACATCTTCCTTTAGAAATTTGTTCCCATACTTAGAACGAGGGAAGCTCTCTGGTAACATTTCATCCAGCAAACTTCCATCAATATAAGGAGGCAATTGCATTTGATCTCCAACCAAGATTACTTTTTTAGCCATCGATATCGCTGCCAATGTTTCAGAAATATTGGCTTTACCTGCCTCATCGATTATTACAGTATCAAATTTGATATTGCTGTCGTTCAATTCCTTATCAGTTCGCACTCCAATACATGTTGCGAATACAATGTCTGTTGATTTGTATAGAAGAGGCTTAATAAGAAGTTCTTTTTCATGTGATAGATTAGCCTTCCATTCAGATAATAAAGACTTTATTTTATTTAAATTTTGAAATGGAGTATTTGACAGCAATTCCAAAAACTCATAATTCTTAGTTAGAATTATATCTCTAAAGTTATCTTGATATTTAGAACTCTCACCCTGTACAATCGTCTTTAGCTCTTGTCTTATCAAATCAAAATCAACATTCTCTCCTTTCTCGATCAAATAATCAACTAAACTTTCATTTATGCTTATTAATTTTTCAAAATCCTCCGAGTAGACATCTATTAGGTTATTAATTTGAAATTGTTTCAAGTTATCCTTCACCCTTTGTTCATTGCCAAGCCTGATGCAAGTAAGTTTCTTATTTTGTGAAACTTTTTCAAGTACATTATCTACAGCAATATGTGTTTGGCTTGAAACAAGCACCTTTTCACCTCTTGTCACCAATTGCTCAGCAACTTCTGCTATAACCGTTGTCTTACCTGTACCAGGAGGGCCTTGAATTAGAAAAATATTTTCATTACCTACTGCCTTCTTAACAGAGTTTACTTGATTGTTTTTTGGTTGATTCTTTTCAGTATCACTCAAAACATCATTGTAAAATTCAAACTCCAAAGCTCTAGGCGGCTTTATTTTTTCTGGTCTAACAAGCAACGATTCTATATGATCCAGTTTAAGTTTTTTATCCAAAAAGTCTCTAATAACATCACGTTGAACTTGAAATTGTGTCAATGAAACTTTTCTTTCAATGTAGAACCCGTGATCCAATAAATCTAATGGCTTTTCAAGATTAATAAGATGGAGTTTTGTACTACCATTGTTCAATTCAACATATGAATCGCAATACCAAACAAATTCTTCCTCTAATTCTTCCTTAAAGGAATCTTGTATCGTCCTCAATGAAACTAGTTGATTATCATCATCTGTTCCTCCAAATAAATCTTCTAAATCTTGATTTATTTCTATTGCCAGACTTGTCCGTGTATTTGGAATTTGATTATATCCATCTATATGCACTCTAGTCGCTCCAACACCCTTTCTTGTTGATTCTATCTGATATTCAAGGAATTTATCAAATATGGTAATAGAAAGGCCCTCTTCTCTTAAAATTGCTCCCGATTCCAATTTCAATCTGTTCAAGGTTTCAAATGCCAACACCTTACTCTGGATCTTAAGAAAATTTCTGCCCTGATGTAGATCCAATGGAAATGGACCATTTGGGGATAAAAATTTGACCTTACTGTTTAAAAGAAATGTTCCTCGATTAGAACTATTGGCTTTATCTAATGAGTGATATTTCTTGGTCCTACCCAGTGATAGACTAAAAATCACAAAATTATATTCTAATTCTTCCTGGAAAACACTGCCAGAGAGATATACCTTTTCATTAAACAACACCCAATCATGCTTAATTTGACCTTCATTCTGATCAACTCTGGTATTTGTGCGAATCCAATATTTTTGAGATTCTAAGAATTTCAAGCCCTCTTTCTCATTTGCATTTTCACCAATATATGGTAGTAGAGAATTTTTAAAATCATTTTCCCAAGCCTGAGTATTAAATCCAAATTTCACAATCAATGGACTATCAAGATATATTGCACTTGAGAAAAGCCTGCCGTCATTTTCAAACCAATTAATAATATTTTCCTTGTCAGTTTTACTGGCTACTGTATAATAGACAGATCTTTTAAAATTTATTATTGATTTTAAATCTTGATCTTGAGTTTGAAAGTCATCAATGATAGAAAAAGATTCATCTTCTTCAATTTGAACCTCTGTCTCTTCATATATATTTAATTTCAAGAATTGAGTTATATCATCCTTTCTAACTAGAAACACATTGAGTGTTTGACCCAATTGCATTGATGAACGTTGATCTGAGGAAATATTGATTACCCCATAAAATCCAATTTCAGTTTCTACAATGATTTTATTGATCAATATCTCTTTTACTGTAGCCGATAATTTTTGACCAATTTTTAGCTTTTGCCATTTAGAAGTTTCAACGGGACGATTTATTAGATGCTTTCTACTTACAATTATCTCATTTCCTTCCTTTACACTGAGAACTTGAACCTTGATTTTTTCATTAATTTTTGAAGAAGCTAGAAATTGCTGAGATGTGAAAAAATTCCAGGACAAGTTTTGCAGTGGAAGAATGGCTTTTGTGTTATCAAAAATCTCTACAATCAATAGTGAAGGATGCACTACTTGTACAATCTTAGCTTCGACTTCTATTCCCTCCTCAAGAATCAGTTCTGGTTTTGGTATTGATGAACTACCTTCATCCATTTTCTTTTTGATAAAATGGCTTAAAATCAACTCACTATGTTCGATTGAAAGTTTGGCAGTTGGTCTACTCTCAATAGGAATATTATGTTCTGAAAAAAATTGAACTGCTGTTTTGAGTGGAATATTCAGTTCACGTAAGATCTTGTTCAACCTTATGAAATTTCTAGAGCCTGCCTCCTTTAATTTCAAATTGCTAGCACGGTCAAAAGTATGTTCGGTACCAAGTACGGTTTGACGCTCTATTTTAAAACTAACAACATCACCAAACTTAAAGCCACCGTATGCATTGATCTTATATGTAATACGCTTACTCGTATCATATTCTATTACACCAATGTTTGAATTAATTTTGATGATCTTTCCCGTCATAAATTTGTTGATGAATACTCGATAAATAAATTTTTATCGGTGTAAATATCTTATACTACTATGCAAACAATCTGCATACTAAAAAATAATTAAATATTAAGCCGCAAATCCTCTACCCTGATCCGCTAATTCATAGAAATGTCTGAATACTACTTCCGTTTTTTCTGCAAAAATGTTTCGATCGTAAGAGGGAGGTAAATCCTTGTCCAATATTTTCTGTATCTCTCGTTTAACCCGCTCCTGTGTGGCTTTTTCCTTATGCCATTCCTGAATTAGGATCTTGTTTTTGGCATCAAATAAAATTTCCAATAAGTCCTGAGCAGCCAGTTTTACATTCTTTTCTTCCTCCTTGGTTAATTTCTCCTTTTTAAGCAGATCAAACAACTCCAATTCAGCTTCCGTCATTTCCATTTTAGCAGCCCGTTCCTGTTCTTCTGTCAGCTCTTCAGCCTGTTTTACCAATTCCAAATAAGCCTCTTCAATTGTTAGACTACCAGAATTGTAATCCTCGATGATTTTTTCAAACCGTTCCAAAAAGGAACCTCTGGTTTTGTTCTGTGAAATCATTTGTCGGAGTTTTATTTCCATCAATTCCCGTAAGTCAGCAAATTGTATGTTTTTATGTTTCTTCTCTGGAAACTCAGCCCTTAATCTGGAAAAGTCAAGCCTGCTGAGGTCAATCTGCTTGGACGTATCAATTATAAACTCATAAGGGTGCTCTTGTAAGTCGCCTTTTCCCAATACACTTGAATCCAGCAAAGCATCCAGTTTCTTTTTTGCTCTTTCAATGGCTTCATCCTGATCAACATTCCTTTCCACAACTTTTTTGAGGTATTCAAAAACATCCCTTGCCTTCTTTATATCTGGATGACCATAGATTTCTGGTTTAGCGGAATCATATAGCCCAACAATGGTATTGACAAACAATCCAAGTTGTTTACGGTATTCATCCTTTTCCAACATTTTATTGGCATACTCTTGAAATAGTTCGACCTCAGCAAATCCTCTTTCTCCCAAACTCAATATCGCATCGATATTAATCCCTAATTCTAGACAGTACGATTTAGCTTCAATTATTCCTTCTTCCAAAAGCTCCAATAATTCCTCAAATTCCTTTACAGGAAATTCATCCTCGTCATCATTAGTTTTTCCCTTAGACCCTTCAGCATAACTTGCCAATGCCTTTTTGAGATTCCTAAAGACTCCAAAGTAGTCCACAATCAATCCATTCTTCTTACTCACAAATACCCTATTAGCTCTGGCAATGGCCTGCATTAGCGTATGGTTTTGTAAGGGTTTGTCTAGATATAAAGTAGATACGGCTGGAGCGTCGAACCCAGTAAGCCACATGGCCGTTACAAAAACAATTCGGTAGGTGTTATTGGGATCTTTAAAATAGTCTTCAATATTTCGACCATCCTCGTCAGGATAGTCCATTAATTTTCTGTGAGGAGTAATAATCAATCCTTCTTTCTCGAATGTCTCTTTTTCTTCTTTATCAGAACCTTCCTGACTAACCACAGCAGCCATTTTAGTTTCTTCCATAAAGGCAATCGCTTCTCTATAGCGTTCTTTTACTTCATCATCCCGCTCAACGTGAATCTTTCTCCTTAGAGCCCTAATCTCTTCTTTTTGAGCTTGCATTACAAGCTCATACATTCGCACTGCCGTAAACTTATCGATACAAACAACCATGGCCTTCATGGGCTTACGATGGTTGTTTTCATCTATTACGTTCAGTCGGTAGGGGTAATGTTGAACAATATGTTTAGCAATTTCTTGTTGACGGTGTTCCCTTTTTACCACCTCCATTAAAGTGGAATACTCTCTATCTAATTTATCTTTTTGTTCCTCGGTTAGATTCTCGTTTTCGAGGATCTCGGCGGCTTCACCAACTAAATCCTCATTGATTTGTTCAACCCTAGGGACACTTTTCTTATAGTACAAAGGAACCGTTGCCCCATCTTCTATACTCTGTGCAAAATTATACTCGGATACATAATCGCCAAACCAATCTTTCGTCAACTCATTCCTAAGTAAAGGAGTCCCCGTAAATGCGATATACTGGGAATTTGGCATACCAATACGCATATTTTCTCCATAACCTTTATACTGGGTTCTATGGGCTTCATCTACAATTACGATCCAGTCGTCTCGATCTGTCAATTGGGGGAAAGTTTTCCCTTTTTTAATTCCAAATTTATGAATGAGTGCAAAGACATATGTTCTATTGGATTGCAAATACTCTCTTAACTTATTCCGATTACTGGGTCGATAATAATTCTCTCGTTGATCCTTGGTCTCAATAATTGCTTCAGTTTCTTGAAAGTTTCTATAGATTTGATCATCAAGGTCTGTCCTATCTGTTATGATTAGAAAAGACCAATTACCTTCTAATTTTCGCTGAATCTTTTGGGAGAAAAAAATCATCGAGTAGGATTTACCCGCCCCTTGTGTATGCCAAAAAACTCCCAATTTTCCTTTCTTACCTTCTTTATTGATCAAGGATTTAATAGCATTGTTAACCCCTAAAAACTGATGGTTTTTTGCAATAATCTTAACTTTGTTCTTATGGAAGAGCACGAAATTTTCAAAGTAATCCAGAAATCTACTTTTATCACATAACCCTTCACAAAATAGCTTTAAGCTAAGTCTGTTACTTTTTGTTTCACTTTCTTTTTCTATTTCTATACGAGACCTTTGATCATTGGATACTGCTGTGTCTTTGAGTTTAACCCAAGAGAAAAAATGTTCCCAGGGTGCATTAAACGAGCCTACACGGGTTTGAATTCCATTGGAAATAGCAACAAAACAATTATACCAAAATAGTTGGGGTATATCCCTCTTATAATCCTTGAGGTTTTTATCATATCCTATTTTAACCTTTTCCGTAGCATTCTTAAGCTCAATCATGACTAGAGGAAGTCCATTTACATAGAGTAAAAGATCGGGACGCCTTGTTATATTTTCTGTTTGTAGATATTCAATACTTAATTGGGATATCACAAGAAAGTCGTTATTTTTATCATTTTCAAAATCAAGTACCTCAGCATAACCTTTTTCCTCTCGTCCTTCTTCATTTAAGAAAGATACAGGTACTCCATTCTTTATAAGCTCGTAAATTTCCTTATTGGCCAACACAGGTGTAAGTGTAGCACGACTTTTAGTTAGTTCATAAATTGCATGCTCAATGGCCTCTCCTGGGAGATTCTTATTAATTCTTCTTAAGGCTATTCTTAAGTCCTCTATTAGAACAACATCCTTTAATGAATCCCTTCCAAGAAATTGCTTTTCCCAAGCATTGACATGTTTATAATTGAGATTGGATACAAAAAATTGAATATCTGCGTCTTCTATATGTGATTCATTTAAAAATGCCATATTATCTTAGATAGTAATGATGATTTGAATATTGATTATTTTGATCTTCAGTTCCAACAGTATCCTCAATTAAGAGTTTTACTAAATCCTCAATCTTAGATGGGTTAATACCATTTCGCTCATCGGTTGTTATCACTTGACTCCAAATACCAGCTTCCTGATATCGTTTAGTTTTTAAATTATTCCATGTCCAAGCATATTTCCGATGGTTCAAAAGGCCCAAATGCTCCCAATACCAAATTTTGCCACTTGTATAAATAGTAAAATCTGTCTTGATGTTTACTTCTTCATTCTCAATAACTGGTTTCTCCTCATAGGCAAAATCAAAAATCTCCGTACCCAATTCATCCCTTTTCTTCATCAAAACATGATAAATCAACAATTCAATTCTGGATTCCACGTAGACTCCAGTTTCAGGTTCCAAGTCATAAAACCTATAGGGCTTATCCAACAGTAAACTTGTACGTCTCGAAGCTGAAAACGAACGTTCCAATGCCCTTTCAAGCACGCTCTTTGCGTGATCATCTCCTGTTTGGATAAATAGGGTAATAGACTTCTTTGAGCGAGTGAGGGCGGTGTATATGAGCTCCTTCGACAACAATCCATACCTTGCAGGCAAAACCAAGAACAAATGATTAAATCCGCTACCTTGAGATTTATGTATTGTAATGGCATAGGCTAATTCAAAATACTCTTGCTCTGAACTTCTAATGTCGTAGAACGAAATGTCACTCATCCCATCTTGTGATTCATAGTAGAATTTTTCTTCCCTATCTTCTTTGATAAATCCCAAGGTTCCATTTGATAGTACCAGTTGCTTATCCTCATAATAATTCTTTGTACGAATAAGTTTGTCTGATTCTTTAAACAAGTTCTTCCTTAGATCAAATTCGAGCTCATTCTTAAAGTCAGATTGAATATAATCATTGATCTTACTTGCTCCAGAATACTGTGAGTGATAGGGTGAGAGAATTTGGAAGTTTTCAATATCGATATCCGATTCCATGATTTCACCCTCTGGTGAAAGTCCAAGGACTTGATTTAACTTCTCATTCAAGTCCCCTTTGAAATCCTTAGTCAACAGTTCAAATTCACTTTTAAGCTGATCAAAAAGTTCTTCCTTATTCGACCAATATTGTGCCCTAAAACCATTTGAAATTATCGTTTGTTGATTTTCAAACTTGTTTTTTAAATCAGGATCTATATCATCCTTAACATTAATCTTGAAGGCATCGGCCAATCGCAATACATCATTATCCATCAACTCGGATCTGCAGTTAGTTTCGAGTTGTATAAAATTATCATGGTAATCACTGTTTGAACCTAAATAACTGATTAGATCGGCCAAAACCCTACCATATCCAATAGCAGGTAATTGATTAGGGTCACCTATTAGAATCAAACGTTTAAAGGAAGGTTCTTTGAAGTTGAAAACCCGTATCAATCTTTCAAATTTCAAAAGATCTACCATGGAGGTTTCATCTATAATGATATTTTGAATTTGTTTGATCTCCGACTTTTTTATCTTCTTGTTTTTGACATCGTTGAGGAACTTGTCGATGGTGAATGCTTCAATACCTTGAAAATCTCTATCAGAACTTAATCTTAATGCTGCTTTACCCGTGGGAGCCAGCAATAAGTATTTTTGTCCTCCATTTTCTTCAAGATGCTTTATTATTTTAAGCACTTCATAGGACTTCCCACTACCGGCGCTACCTGAGACTACAAATAGTCTTTTTGTAAAGATGTTTTTGTAAAGCTGTTGCCTTTCATCTTTAAAATTTTTATCGTCAAAGGCCTCTCCAATTCTATTGGTAAGTTTTGAAATAGAATTATCGATGTATTTCTCAAGATCAGGAAATTCTTCATGGTTTGGATGACCTCGCAGCAACTCAGAAACACCTTTCTCTATAGCTTTCTCTGCCTCATAGACATTAGACAAATAATAGTATAAAGTGTCATTTGCCTCAACTAATACTATTTTCCTTGGTTCCTCTTGAAAATGATTTGAATAATCCTCTTCTAGGGGAAAGAAGAAATTGGAAGGAATATTATATTCACTTCCTATCTCATAATACAATGGGTAGTTGGTTATTGATTTCTGCAATTCCTCTGCTTCCGTGAAGCAGTCTCCTGTATTCTCCAAGGTATTTAACTGTCTAAGGATTAAAGCACGGATTCTGCGTTTGTCTACAAACTTTATTTCACGCTGAAGTTCTATTCTGGGGACAAAACGTGTGTCTGGGAAATAAGCAATGTCAATTTTAAAAAGGTCTATGGGAGCATCCAGCTCTTCACCATAAACATTATCATGCGAATCTGCCCAATAATCATAATCTTCATAAAGTACATAGGGATTATCAATTACCTCATTTACCCTATGCGACCGCTCAACATCATCTTCAAAACTTTTTATCCATTTGTCTGGGATTCTTAGCTGCCCCTTTAATACCCTTTCAAATTGAAATGGTTTTAAATTCAGCATGCACAACCGTAGAAATTCATCTACCGAAATTCCTCTTTGATCTAATCGATCATTGAGCTCTCCTATTTGAGCTCTATATTTTTTGGATATTTCATAATCTGAAGGAGACTTAAGTATATTTCTCAGGGTATTGTCGTCTATTTCTGCTTCCATTTTGAAATCCTCGTAAAACTCTTCCAACAAGAATTTAGGTTCGTTCATCTGATTTAACAAAACCCGAGTAATGGCTGTAAATCCTGGGAAATAAGAACGGGATGACCAAGCCAGCTCCAGAAGCCCTTCCACTTTATCTATCCGATCTTGCATTTCTGACCTTGGGACTACAGCGTCATCAAGGCAATCCATTAATGCCTTACGCATTTTGGTAAGTACGTAGATGGTCTCGTCGTCCCCAATGTCCATTGCTACATATTTGAAACACCATTCCAATTCTGGTTCTGATATGGCAACCTTAATCTTATCCAAAAAACCATCTTTGGCCTCATCATCCAATTTTTCTGCTTCTTGTAGATACTCGTGGTATGGCATCCTAACTGTTGAGTAATCTTCAAAACTGAACTGCATCGCCCAGTTCATTCTTGGAAAGTTTCTGTACTTGAAATTGCGCTGAGGTCTCCTCTTAATTTCTTCGATAACCTCATCAGGCCCAAAATGTGGAATCTCCTCAGCTTTCTGTTTATAATCTACGAGGCCAGCACCTACCACCAGATACTGCTGCTCTTCTTCGGTTATCGGGTTTGAAAATTTAGCATACATGAAGGCAATACTTTTTCCTTCATAAATTTTTGCATTAAATCTTGGAATCCTGGTTTCTTCCAAGTTTTTTGGATAGGCACCACTTTCCTGCTGCTCTTTTTTGGTTCTAGTAAATGAAACGGCAAAAGGCCAGCTGTACATAGACCTCGCAGGCAGTACCTCTTCAATTTCCTTTAGATTGCGAGCAGCTGGGTTATCATGCCTCGCTGTGATAGGATCATTTCCAAAAAGGTTGACAGACCAAAAACATGGAGGGAGATAATCTATATCCTTTAGGGATTGGCCCTTGTATTTAATTTCATTTTCTAGATTTTCATCTTTTCTTTTTCTAATACGTTCTGACAAGAGGGAATGAAAACCATTACAGTAGGTGTTGTTTTCAGGATCCTTGCATATAGTGCCGTTCCATTTATTGTCGTGCCAGGCTACTCTTAAGGTGACATGCTTTTTAGGAACTTTGTAATTGTCAGAATGAAGAAGCTCTGAGGCCTTCTCATCCTTTTCGTCATCTTCAATACTTTCTTCTAACTGTTCAACCAGGTTTAAAGCCCATTTGATCATACGGTCGTTAAAATACTTTGATAGACCCGCTTTTTTCCTGGCATCCATTAAAGCACCTACATTCTTGAAACCAATTTTCTTTTGCTTAGCCAATTCAATATACCCGTCCCATTCCTCCTCAGAGATGGCATCAAAATCTGCTCGCATGATATCGAGCTCGTAAGGATCGTTTAAGTCGTAAGAAGCCATATATTCGTATTAATTGGTTTGGGGCTCTGCAGCCATATAAAATTCATCTAAATCCAAGTTCTCAACAGATAACTTTCCACTTATCAATCTCGGCAATAATAAATCTCTAGTTTCCTGTAATACTTGATTTTTATTTTTTAGGATTCCAATTTCTTTCCACATTGGGCTGATAACACCGTCAAATTCCTTTAAAACATTTAAATCTGGTTTTAGAGTTTTTATCCTTGCTACCAATTCTTTTTTCAAGGTACTTTGACCAGTAGATCCTTGAGCAATTGATATGTAATATGGTTTATACTGTTTTATTAAATAGTATAAAGCAAATTGGCTGTACTGATGAGAAGCTCTTAAATATGTTATGCAATTATGGATGATGAACTCACCCGATTCATATTGGACATTTTTGGAGACTCTACCTAAAGTTCCATCACCCATAGAATTTATTAATACATCATTCTTTCTGAGATAGCAGTTTGCTTTAGATTTGGTTATATCCTCAGCATATAAAACTTTTTGAAGTTCAATTAATCCATTTCTTATACAACTCTGATTAAGGACAGGCTTTCCTTCTTCTTCGGGGATTTCATAATTTAGCGATGGTCCCCTACCAATTTCAGAGACTAAATTTTCGATCCTACATTTTTCCCATCCCTTTGGAACAGCTCCTTTTGTGCCATGTTGCACCTCTTTGCTTTCTTTATCCATAAACTTGGTATTCTCATAGCCAGGAAAACGAAATCGTACAAACCACTCTTTGTAGATTTCTTCTGCCATATCTTCCAGTAGTTTGATGCGCAGGTTGTTGTTTTCCATTAGATCGTCATAGGCAGAGAGGATTGAGGCTATTTTTTTTTGGGTTGGAAGGTCCGGTAAATCAATTTTTAATTTTAATACTTCATCCTTATAAATTCTAGGCGCAGTTGCTCCATGCGAAATCGATTCAAAATATTTTAATACACCTTCTGTCAGTAATAAGTAATATATGTATGTTTTGTCAGCTAATTTGTCATTTACTTGAAGAGCAAATACTCTACGAGAAATCATATAAATTTGATCTCCAGGCACTTTTGCTATTTCACCAACTGGAGCTTCAGTAGTAATCAATATATCTCCTGGTTTTATAAAGCCTCTTGTCGTCCATTTATCATAATATTCTCTTGAGATAAATTTATCATCTATTTTAATTTTTCCCTTTTTAACATTTGCTGCAGATAAAACAGGAATACCACTGTCAAATCTTTTAGGAGTTTTACCCCTATAGTCAATTGTACCGTGAATAATATCAGCTAATTCATATTCCATATCTATAATAGGTTTGATAAATTAGAAAATATAGATTCGTTGATGTTGTGGGATTGATTGACTAATTTTTTTAGTTTTTCAACATTTAACTCCATTCTTTCTTCAAACTCTTCATGTGTAATATTATCGCCATCAATCACAACTCCTACATAACGACCTGCATTTAACGAATATTCCTGTTCATCAACATACTCGGTTTTATCAGCCATTTTGCATAAGCCCACCACATCTTCATATTTTGCTTCCGGGAAACGTGATTGTAACCAGTTTATATTTGTTTGCCAATATGCAGCTTCCTCAATAGCATCTAAATAATTTTGTAAAGCCTCATCAAGCACTTTATCTGCTTTTCCCAGATCGTTATTCGACCAAATTTTGTCTGTTTTTAATTTTAGGTTTTTATCGGCAATTTTCCATAATTCTAATAGCGTATTTACATCTGGTTTTAATGCATCGCTATCTAACTTATTTTGTGTTACACTCCATTCTAGGTGTGTAGCAGCCTCCAATTGTGCATCATTCTCTAGTGGTGTAGTTTCTATTGGGTATGACAGGTTACTCAAAACGACATCGTTAGATTTTGGGGTGTTCCGACTATAGTTATTGAGTTCCTCAAAGAAATTGGATTCCTTGAGGGCTTTTGTTTTAGCAGGTGTGCGCTTCTCTTCTTTAGTCTTAGCCACATAGTTTCTTAAATTGCTCAACAAACCCTCTATATGCTTGTCTAAAATTTCTTTAGAAGGTTCTACTTTATTTGCAGCTTCGTTTGCTTGCTTTATGTAACTATCTATCAATTCTAAATAACGGTTCGTTTCACCACGATATAAACGCACAATAGCTGCTAAGTTTTGTTGTTGCTCTGTGGTCCACTCGCGATGGGCACGATCAATTTGGTTAAAGACATTTCGTGCATCTAAAAACAAAATTTTGTCTTTGCGGTCTGTGTTTACTTTTTGCTTATCGAAAAACCATAAAGTTGCAGGTAAGGTAACTGTTAAAAACATATTGGTAGGCATGCTCACCATGCAATCAACTATACCAGAATCAACTATTTTTTTACGAATTTCGTATTCAGAATTTCGAGCATCGGAGGCAGAGTTAGGCATTACAAATCCAGCTCGTCCATTTTTGTTTAAAGAAGTGGCAAATAAAGATATCCATAAGTAGTTAGCATCAGATATTTTATCGTCCTTTTTACCTTTGTTTTTTGGTAAGCCGTATTCATAAAAGCGTTTATCCCTTTTGACAGTGCTTTCCTTTACAGACTTAACATTAAAGGGAGGATTAGCCATTACAAAATCAAATTTACCATATCCATCATACGGGTCACTATCATATGAGTTGGCTTCCGTAATTTCTCCTCGTAAATTATGGACTAATAGGTTCATTTTTGCCAAACGAACCGTTTCTCCCATATATTCTTGACCATACACGTATATGTCGCTGAGGTCATGACCTTCGTGGGCTATAAAATCTGCCGATTGCACAAACATACCTCCAGATCCACAAGCTGGGTCGTAAATCTTACCTTTATAGGGTTCAATAACCTCAACGATAAATCGCACTACCGAGGTTGGTGTAAAGAACTCTACTCCCTTTTGGCCTTCGCTCATTGCAAACTTGCCTAAGAAGTATTCATAGATCTTACCAAAAATATCTCCAGAAGCGTCTTTAGGGATATCTGAGAAGGTTTTAAGCAGCTGAGGCAGGATATCATCCTTTTTCTTTTCTATGGCAAAATAAGCCTCCGTAGGCAATACATCCTGAAACTTGGCATCCTGGTATTTCTCAATACCTTTCATGGCATCCCTTAAGGCCTCCGCTACTTTACTACCCTTTAGATTCAAGAGGTAGTTGTACCTGGCATTATCAGGTAGGTAAAATCCACATTTAGCCAAGGCTATTTCCTGAATGGTACGTTCCGTTCTGGTGCCTTTGTTCTTTTGATATTCCTCCAGTATCTCAGCCTCATATTGGCTGTATTTATTTTCAGCAAATTTTAGAAATATTAAGCCTAATACAGGCACGGCATAATCTGCTGCTTTGAGTCCACCATAGGCTCTTAGGGAATTTGCCGATTCCCATAAGTTGTCTTTAAGCTCTTTAAATTGATCGTGGGTCATTATTAATTGGTAGGTTTTAA
>Ga0116152_10001218_pt1 | contig 21134 bp, 8 predicted proteins | sample AD_UKC119_MetaG_FD_89894 | JGI IMG/M metagenome (GOLD analysis project Ga0116152, IMG submission 89894) | Active sludge microbial communities of municipal wastewater-treating anaerobic digesters from Hong Kong - AD_UKC119_MetaG | ecosystem: Engineered > Bioreactor > Anaerobic > Digestate...
TACTTTTCACAATCGCATCGGCACGTTTCCCGTGATGATTGATCTTTTCCAGATTACTTTTTAAATCAGAAGTAATCGCAGCAACTTCTTCCAGATCACCCTCTTTGACCTCTTCCTGCAATTCATCCAAAAGCTCCTGACTGACCTCTGAAAAATTATTGACAAAATTCAGTGGGTTTTGGATCTCATGTGCGATTCCGGCGGTCAGCTCGCCCAGCGAAGCCATTTTTTCTGATTGGATGAGTTGGGCCTGGGTGGCTTTCAGATTTTCATGCGTTTGCTCCAGTTCGGTATAGGCTTTTTCAATCTGTCTGGCCTGTTCCAACTCGCGGGCTTGGGTTTTTTCCCGCTCCAGCCTTATGGTTTTGGCCTGCTGTGCCACATGAACACGTCTACCAAGCAATAACAATATCACAGCGTAAATTCCATAAGCAAACCATGTCCGCCACCAGGGAGGCGCAATAGTGATCTTGATAGCCCTGGCATCTTCCTCATTCATCCAGACACCATCAGCATTGGCTGCCTTCACCTTAAAAATATAGGTGCCGGGTGAAAGATTGGTTAAGGTTGCTTTCCTTAATGTTGATGGTTCCGACCAGGTGTCATTGTAGTTTTCCAGTATCCAGGAATACAGATTATCTTCTGACCGCAAATAATGCAAATAGACATATTCAAAGGTGATATCCTTTTGCCAATGCTTGAGCCTGATGGCATCGGTATAGGACACGGCTTTGCTAAAAATAGCACCGTCAGGCTGGGCATACGATGAGTCATTGATGGTCATTTTTGTAAGGACCACATCTCCCGTTGTAGCGTCGCGGCCAAATAAGTTGTCCGGCACGATGCGATTCAGTCCAAAATTCCCTCCTATCCAAATCTCTCCATTTTTTCTTTTGATTTCGTAGTAGCCTAAGCTATATGGCTGAAAACCATCCTTTTCATAATAGGAGTAAAATGTTTTGGTTTCAGGATCAAAAATGGATAATCCTCTCTGGGTAGGAATATAGAATTTTCCGGAGTGGTCTGTCGCCAGACCCAGATTGGGTCCCACGGAAACGATATCATTGTGCAGGAGCCCTTTTTCGTCCCCATAATAAACAAAATCCCCTGTTGCATCGTCAAAATTGGTCAATCCCACACCGGAGTAGGTGCCTAACCATAACGAACCTTTCTGGTCGTAGGCATAAGTCTGTATAGAACCTATTCGAACTTCGGAAGACATTTTAATGAATCGATTTTCGTCAGGTAAAAATTGATTCAAACCACCTATATTGATTCCAACCCAGAGGCGACCTTTTTTATCCTCCGTGATTATTCGAATCATATTAGAACCGAGGGAGTTGGAATCTCCAGGTACATTTTTATACGGTATGAATCCGTTTTCTTCTTCATTGAGGCAAAAGAGTCCGTCCCACCGGGTACCCACCCATAGTTTTTGCCTGGAATCCTGGAAAATAGCGGCAACTAAATCCCGCGTACCCCTTCGTGGATTCCATACCGGAGACAGCTTTTTTATCAGCTTACCTGTGCCAGGGGCTAATTCCATCAGGCCCTCCTTATTCATCGCCACCCAAAGCCGACCCGATGGGTCGGTGTAAATATACTGGCAAGGATTCCTGCCATCTTTTTCGACGAAAAACCGATCAAACCGATGACTTTTTTCCTGCCATAGATTTAACCCGTTATCCGTACCAATCCACACACCACCCTGGGAATCTTCATGTATCGTTGTGATCAAATCATTACTCAGCGTGCCGGGATCAGTAGCCTTGTGCTGAATACGCAGGAAATTTAGTTTTTCTGGCCGGTAGATAGCCGCTCCCTTTGCTGTACCTATCCATAACCTGTTTTTACTATCTTCGAATATAGCTGTGATCTCATTATCCGGTAGGCTATTTGGGTCCTCGTAATCAAAACGAAACAGATCCATCTGATGGTTTTTGGGAGCCTGTTTAAACAACCCGGGCTTTGCCCCTATCCACCAAAGACCCGTCCGGTCCTTGAGGTTAGGGTAAAATACATTACCAGGTAAAGGAGGATTTTCCCGGTTATTGAATTTGCTATCGTAATAACGAAATGCATTTGTCGCCAAGTCGTAATAAAGAAAAAATGTCCTGGTCCTGTTTGGGGTAACACATTGAAACCAGCTACCTGTAGAATCATCAAACATAGGCAGAAAATAATTGATCTCAGGAGGCCCCTGATCATACGTCAGCATTCCGTCGCCATAGCGATAGGTAGTCACCTGATCCGATGCGCCATCCACCTTTGACAGAATTCCTCCCCAATGGGAGACCCAGTAGTTACCAAGATAGTCCTGAATGGCAAACACGGGCCATTCGGCAAACAACCGGCTCTTTGATTTTTCACTGTTTAGGTATGCTTTGCTTATACTTCTTTGTTGCATATCAAAGACATAAAATCCAAGATCACCGGTAAGGAGCAAGGAAGCGCCAAGTCCTCTGGTGATAAAATGAATGGTATCCGTAAGGCCTGCAGCTGTCAGTGCTTCACCTACCGGAAGAATGACTTCAAACTGGTCAGTCACCGTATCCAGAAAACATAAATTTTTTCTTTTATCAAGCATCCATAAACCATAATCGGCCACCGCATGGTCTTCCCCATAACTGTAGGAACCATAACGGGAATAATTTCCATCGGCCAGGTCCGGATAGAAACTGAATTTACCCGATTCAGGATGTAAACAACCAAAATGAAAGTTATCCGAATTGGGTTCATAGGCCTTAAACCAGATATTGCCCCGGGGATCATCAAAGAGAATAGAAGCGTACCCCCCCTTTTTATCTAATGGATAATAGTTGGAAAACTTCTCCATGACCGGATCGTAAGAGGTGATTACGCCATCTTCGGTACCGATCCAAATTTTACCGTCCCGGCTTTTGATAACTCCACCATTACAACCGGAAAGATAGGCCCCTGAGGTATCTGATTGATCCAGCTTGCCTTTGAATACCTGAAATTCATAACCGTCGTATTTCACCAGACCGGCCTGAGTACCAAACCAGACAAATCCCTGATCATCCAGGAGGATATCCTGGATATTTCCTTCAGGCATTCCATTAGGCACACCGTATTTCTTAAAGAAGAGATTACTTTCCTGTGCAGAACTTACTATCGAATTAAATAAAAATAATAAAGGCAACAGGATGTCATACCTGTAACTTGTCTGTTGGAAGATAAACTGTAGAACCGTTGGCAACCTTTTTAATTGCTTTTGCATTTAGATCACTCATCTGCTGATACAATATCGTAAATAGTCCTGATAACCATCACTTACCATCTGCTGTCCTGTCATCCACTCTGAACCGGCAGAAGGTATGATTCAGGAAACAGGTAAATGAATGGTAAATATGCTACCCTTGCCTTCGTGACTTTCCACCCCGATCGATCCTCCATGCGCCTTCACAATATCATAACTCAGACTCAACCCCAGTCCCGTCCCCTGCCCAGTCGGCTTGGTCGTAAAAAACGGCTGGAAGATCTTGTCTTTGATGGCATCAGGGATTCCTGGACCATTGTCGGTAATTGTGATTTCAATACGACCGTCCAGCAGTTTGGTTGAGACCAACACTTCTGGATTTTTCACCGCTCCAACGGCAGAGAACGCATTATTTAAAATATTCTGCAACACCCGGCCGATATCCTGAGGAACGATGTTCATTGGTGGTAATTCCGGATCGAACTCCGTTTTGAGTTTTGCTTCAAAACCATTATTCCGCGCTTTGAAACCGAAAAAAGCCAACCGCAAATACTCATTGCACAAGGCATTGATATCGGTTAGTTCCTTTTCACCCTTACTGGTGCGCGAATGCTGCAACATACTCTTTACAATCGCATCGGCACGCTTACCATGCAGGTTGATCTTGAGCTCATTCTCCCGGATATCCTGGAGTAATTCACTTTCCACCGTTTCGTCCCTTTCACCTTTTTCCTTTGTCCTTTCTCCCAGGAGCTCTTCAAGGAGTTCCGTATTCACTTCCGAGAAATTATTGACGAAATTCAACGGGTTCTGGATCTCATGCGCGATGCCCGCAGTAAGCTCACCAAGGGAAGCCATTTTCTCGGATTGGATAAGCTGGGATTGGGTAGCTTTTAAATCAGACAAAGTTTTTTCGATAATTTGCTTGGCCTGCTTTTCCTTCTTGCCGTTTCTATACAATATTGTTGTGATGAGAAGAAGTGTTAATAACCCAATTAAAAATAAAATTTGCCTTCTCCGGTTCCCCTTTAAGGTTTCTTCTTCAATTTGCTTCTGCCGTTCCATTTGCTCGTTCAGTAAAGTTCGCTCCCGCTGCAGTTCTTTAATTTGAGCGGCACCATAGAGTGAGTCCGTCACTTCCGAAGTAAGCTTCAGGTACCGGTAAGCCTGATTTAAATCCCTGTTTAGATAATATTTTTCCAAAAGTTTTCCGGCATTGATTATACCTACTTTGTAGTTACTTTTCTGGGCAGCATGAAGGCCTATATCGGCATAAAAGAGCAATGAATCTGGCCGGTCAGTTTTTTCATAAAATCGCGCCAGAAATACGCTGGCATCCGCTAACCCGATGTAATCATCAAATTGATTAAAATTAGCGTAACTCTGTTTTAGCAACCCGAGTGCGGAAGCGTTTTCTCCCTTTTTGCCTAATAGTTCCGAATAAAACATTGAGATGGTAGGCACCAGGTTAAATTTATCAATGAATTCAGGTGACTGGACTCCCTCATACGCCAGACTTAAAAAATAACTGGCTGAATCCAATTGGTTGAGATCGGAAAAATTGCTTCCCAGCCAGAGGTAGAGGTACCATTTCCAATACAGGTCATCCGTCGCAGGGCTAAGCGAGTCTTCAATAACTTTAGCCCGGCGAAGGTATTCCTGGGATTTAGTCAAATCGTTAAGAAAGAAATACCCGGCACCAATATTCATAAGACAGATTTCCTGCTCTTGCCTTAAATCGAATGCTTCGGCTTTTCTCAGCGCATCAAATAAGATCTGTAGCGCTTTGGATGCATCTCCTTTAAAATTAAGTGAGATAGACTGTGAAACCAGAAGCCGTATTTCACCTCTAGGAAAATTTAATTTATGAGCCAATTTCAGTCCTAAATCGCTGTACCATCGAAGGGAATCTTCGTTGTACCACTGATAGGCCATACATAAGTCTACGTACAGAAATACCTTGTTGGTGTCTTCTTCAGCTGTTTTTAGTCCGGTTTTTGCCCTCTCTATATGCTTTACTCCTTCCAGATTCTGCCCGAAAGAAAGGTGCAGCAAAAAAAGAAATCCAATCGTCAAATGTATATTGCTCCTCATCGTGTCTTTCAAGCCGGTAATAAAATTTTAAATTGGGTTCCCTCCACTGGCAAGCTGGAAAAACTAATCTCCCCTCCATGCGCCTTCACAATATCATAGCTCAGACTCAACCCCAGCCCCGTACCCTGACCGGTTGGCTTGGTGGTGAAGAATGGTTGAAAAATTTTGTCCCTGATGTTGTCCGGGATGCCAGAGCCATTATCAATCACCCGGATCTCAATCCCATCTTCAAGTCGCTTGGTTGACACCAGGACTTGCGGATCTTTAACATCACTGACCGCCTGAAATGCATTGTTAATCAGGTTGAGCAGGACCCGGCCAATATCCTGGCTGATCACCTTTATTTTCGGGAGGCCGGGATCTAATTCCGTTCTGAAATCGGCATTAAATGATTTATCCTTGGCTCTAAGCCCATGATAAGCCAGGCGCAAATATTCATCACACAGGGCATTAATATCGGTAAGCTCTTTTTCTCCGGTACTTGCCCGGGAATGTTGCAGCATGCTTTTGACAATGGCATCGGCGCGCTTGCCGTGTTGATTTACTTTACCTTCATTATCCGTCAAGTCCTTCAGAATAATTTGTATTTCTTCCGAATCATTTTTTGATACGGCTTCTTTCAACTCTTCAATTAATTCCTTATTGACCTCTGAAAAATTATTCACAAAATTCAGCGGATTCTGGATCTCATGGGCAATGCCAGCAGTGAGCTCACCCAAGGAGGCCATTTTTTCGGACTGAATAAGTTGCGATTGGGTTGCTTTCAGGCTTTCATGCGCAACTTCCAGCTTATGGTAGGCTTGTTCGATTTCTCTGGCCTGCGCCAGTTCCCGTTCCTGCGCTTTTTCCCGTTCTACGCGGAGGGTTCTTTTTCTCTGGTAAAGGTGAACCTGCCAAATTCCCAATAGGAAAAGAAAGACATAGACCAGGTATGCCAGCCGGCTGCGGTACCACGGCGGTAGGACCGTGAATGAGTACATGACCGGATCGGTCCACGAATTCGCATCATCAACCCCCGGACCTGTATACCGCGCTTTTACATAAAAGGTGTACGTTCCTTCCCTGATGTTCCCATAGGTCGCACTACTCTTTGTAAGGACCGGACTCCAATCCTGATCGTATCCATCCAGTTTATACTGGTATTCCACCAGTTGAGGCCGGTTCAGTTCGTTGGTTCCATATTCAATGGTGATGCGGTTGTATTTAAAAGGCAGAACAAGGTGTTCCGGTACATGAAAAAATGGGTGGATGCCATTGAATTTAACCGCTTCAAACTTTTGGCGTAAATGTTGCCGGTCGGATTCATCCAGGGATTTGCCATAGATGATGAATTCATCCGGAATTCCGGAGGAAGACACCGAATCCGATTGTACCATGCTGTGATCATGCTTATTCTCCAGGGTCTGCCAGGAAATGGCTTCTTCATTGATTTTTATTTGCTGAATGCTTACCGATGGCTTTTTATCGTTCCGGTGAAGAGCATTGTAATCGAACCGGACCAGTGGCGTTTTTGTACTGTTGGTGGCCATCCAGAGAATCCCATCCTGGTCAACAAACATGCTGTTATTGCTCGTGGTCTCTAAATTGCGGACCGGATAACCCGATTGAACATTGAATATTTCCAAATCCTGGAGTTCCATCAAATTTTGACCGGTATCCTGCGGGATCGTAAACAGGACCAAACCCCGATTGCAGCCAAGTGCAATCTTACCCTGACCAAGTTCAACCATGTTGGTGATGTTATTATCAGGCAGGCCATCGTCGGTCGTAAAGGTTTGTAATATATTTGTTAACGGTTCGAACTGAATGGATGACCGGTTGATTTCGGTATTGATCTTTTCAAGATTTCCGGCACGGATAAAATTCAGTCCCTTTTCTGTTGCGACCCAGAGGTTTTGCTGACTGTCTATTATTATTTTATTGACCAGGCTACTTGCCAGCCCCTGCTTAACCGCATAGAACAGGAATACACCTCCATTGGCAGGAGAGTAACAAATTATCCCCCCACCCCCGGTACCAAACCACATATTACCCTGGTCATCTTCGACCATGGCCTTAACCATGCTGTATCCACCCATCCTGTAACCGTAATTCGTGAAGGTTTTCCCATCGTAACGTATGACACCATGTTGCCAGGTACTAAACCATACCTGACCGAGGTGGTCGGTGACACAATAGGGGATCAAAGCGTTGGGCAATCCTTGATCTGTGGTGTAAGTCGTAAAACTTTCGCCAAGTCCATTGGTGACCGGATCATAACACGTAATCCAATTTTGTCTCCACCAACCACCGAACCAGATCTTCCCGGAGGATTCCCGGGTGATTAAAGAAACGATCGACCCCGGAATTCCTTGTTCCGGTGTGTATTCCCTCACCGAAGCACCGTCGAATCGCACAATCGTTGACGATCCGAACCAATAGTCTCCCTTTGCATCCTGGTTAATACTAGCAACCCTATCCATCGGCAATAATCCCTGCGCTTTCGAATAGGTTATGAAACTGCCACTCCTTGCCGAAACCGGTGGATCAAAACAGAAGACTCCTGAATTACCGGTTCCTATCCATAATTTACCCTGATCATCGATGGTCAGTACCCGGCCAAATTCAGGAAAATCAAATTGGGCGTTTTTTTCAATGGCGCCATTGACCAGAGAACATTGAACGGCCCCGATATCGGTTCCAAACCACAGGTTTCCCTTGTCATCTTCCTGTATCGTTTGTACATTCTGATCTCCTGCGGGATATTGGGAAGTATAATGGGCCATCTTTTCATGATCTGATAGTAGATAACAATTGATCCCATGTTCGGTAGCTATCCAGATATTCCCCTGTATGTCTTCATAAAGTTCGTTGATGTGATTATCCACCAGCCCATTGGCTACAGTGAGGCCCTTTATTTTCCGGTTCGTCAAGGGATCAACACATACCACCCCCTCGGTTGTGCCAATCCAGAGTTGTCCGGTTTTGTCTTCCTGCAGGCATGTTATGGTAGAATTTTGCAATCCATAGACCTGCTTATCAAGTAGCCTGACCTGATTTTGCTCAGGGTCAAGCATGGCCATACTAGCCCGGGTCAGGACCCACAATTTTCCGGATCTTCCTTCTTTTATATCCACTACAGAATTGGATAATCCCTTGTCAATATCAATCGTGGTAAATTCCAACCCATCGTAACGGCATACGCCTCTGCCATCTGTACCGATCCAGATCCGGCCGGCACGATCTTCCAGGATGGAAGAGATCAGGTTTGCAGGCAATCCGTTTGCTACAGAAAAATTGGTAAAATGCCTTCCATCAAAGCGGCTGACGCCCTGGCCCCAGGTTCCTATCCACAAATGGCCCCTTTGATCGGTTGTCGCACACCTGATTTGGTTCATAGCAAGACCATCATCAGTGGTATAGTTAAAATAAAAAGGTTGTCCACCTTTTCCACTATCAAATGATTTCTCTTCTTTTAATTGGTCAATTTCTTCCTTCCGGTTTGCGAAGGCCGGAAGCAATTTTTTGACCGGTGGCTTCAGCTCAATGATGTGACCATCGGGGGTGGTATATGATTTGGCAGGATCACCTTGACGTGGAATCAGTATTTGCTGGGGCTTCGGCTTTTTCGAAAGATCGGTGATTACCGGTTTTAGGGAATCGGGCAGTTCGGCAATGCGGGTAATGAGCGGAGGAGCAAAAGAACTCACTGGATTTTGGCTAATGGGAGGGGTCCTGTTTCCGGTATCGCAGGATACGAGTGCCAGAAGAACATATAAATAGATTAGAGAATATCTTTTCATCTTGATCATGTTATTGGACGTTCAAACGGATCGTGAATTCAGTACCTTTTCCTTCTTCCGATTCCATCAGCATTTCCCCTCCATGCGCCTTTATAATATCATAGGCTAAACTCAATCCCAATCCGGTGCCTTGCCCGGTTGGTTTGGTGGTGAAGAAAGGCTGGAAGATCTTGTCTTTAATGGAGTCGGGGATGCCGGGGCCGTTGTCGGTGATTCGGATCTCAATTTGCTCATCCCTTCTTTTTGTGGAAATACTTATCACGGGATTATTGACACCTTGCATCGCCTGAAATGCATTATTGATAATATTCAATAATACCCGGCCGATATCCTGGGAAACAACTTCCACCCCGGGCAATTGGGGATCAAAATCGGTCTTAAGCGCTGCATTAAATGATTTGTCCCTGGCGCGCATCCCATGATAAGCCAGCCGTAAATATTCGTCACACAATGCATTGATGTCCGTCAGTTCCTTCTCTCCGCTGCTGGAGCGCGAATGTTGCAACATGGATTTGACAATGGCATCGGCACGCTTGCCATGATGGATTATTTTTTGCTCGTTCCCTGCAATTTCATTGGCAATTGATTTGGCGTTGTCCACATTTCCTTTCCCAAGCTCCTCGATTTGTTCTTCAATCAATTCTGCATTGACCTCCGAAAAATTATTGACAAAATTCAGCGGATTCTGGATCTCGTGCGCAATGCCGGCCGTGAGTTCTCCCAGAGAAGCCATTTTCTCGGAATGAATGAGTTGGGATTGGGTAGATTTCAGGTTCTGGTGAGCCGATTCGAGTTCGGTGTACGCCTGCTGGATTTCCCGGGCGTGCTCGAGTTCCTTCTCTTTTGCGATCTGCTCTTGATTACGGAGCAGACGCTTTTTCTGGGTCTGAACTAATGCGGCCAAACTTAAAATCAATGCCAGTCCATACAGGCTATAAGCCCACCAAGTATGCCACCAGGGACGAATGATAGTAAATGAATAAACATCACCCTCCTCATTCCACACGCCGTCATTGTTTGCCGCAATCACCTGGAACGTGTATTTCCCAAAAGGCAGGTTGGTATAGATGGCTCGCCGATCGCCGGAAGCTTCAATCCAATCTTCATCGTATCCGATCAACCGGAAACGGAATTTCACTTTTTCCGGTGCCTTAAAGCTGAGTCCGCTATAACCAAATAAGAACCGGTGATTTCCCGGTTCCAAAACCGCTGATTTGGCTAAATCAATGATCTGGTCGTCCCAGAGAAACTGATGAATCACTACCGGAGGTGGCTGTTGGTTGGTGATCATGCGGTCCGGATCTATTTCCACCAGCCCGTCCAGGGTAGGTACCAGAATCGTTCCATCCGGCATGATGGCGCTGTGCCTGGCTCCGGTGCACGAACGGGTTCGCATTCCGTCGCCCTCATCAAAAATGCGCCAATTGATTCGTACGTCCTTACCATCCAGCAAATCATCCAGCTCCTTTTTCGAGGCCCGGATGATCCCGAAATTGCTGGGCAACCATACGTATCCATTCTTATCCGGGAGAAAATCAAACACGGAAGTAGCCGGCAATCCACTTTCCGGACCCAGGCGTCTGACTACACCATCCCTGAGCCGGAACAGACCGGATTGGGTAGAAATCCATAAAGTTCCGCCTTTTTCCTCATACGAGGAGAAAGTACCCGTGGAGGACAATCCTTTGTCATCCTGCAGCTTAACCAATTGCCCTGTGGAATCGATCAGCTTCAAACCCTGGTTAAAGGAGGTGACCACCCAGCCTCCATCGTCCAGGCGGCGCACAGAGCTCACCGTACTTGATGCGAAGCTAATGGAATCGAATTGCAAAAAATCCAAATCACCCCGGGCATTCAGATATCCAATGCCGTGATTATAAACACCAAACCAAAGTTGACCATGGTTGTCTTCAAATCCGTAGCGGACCGGCATATTGCGGGCATACCACTCCTCATGATCTTTGGTAATTCTGAATATCCCGGTTCTGCCGCAGGCCCAGATCGCGCCATTTGAATCCTCAAACAGTTGGTAATAATTGGAACCTATATCATTCCAGGCGGCTTCTTTAAATTTAAAGGGTCTGATCTTGCCGTTATCATTCCATACCAGCCCGCCATTTAGGGTACTGATCATATATTTTTGACTATCAACCGGTACTACCCCCTCCACTTGGGGTGTTGGCAGACCTTGTGCCCTGGAAAACGTTTTAAATAAATTTGGGCTTAACCGGGCCACCCCGTTATTGGAAGAAAACCAGATATTACCTTCGCGATCCTCCAGCAAGCTGGTTACAGGTAATGAGCGCAGTGGATGTCCTTCGGGAGGAAAGACAAAGTGATCGCTTCCGGGAGGCAGGTAGGCAATGTTGGAAAACAAAACCACCCAAATCCCGCCCAGATGATCTTCCAGTATCCATTTTTGACCATAAAAAGCACTTACCGGAAGCGATTTAACCGACTCCATGCCGGGATAGGCCTCGATGGATTGTCCATTCCAGGTGAATACGCCCCGGTTTGAAGTAAACCAGATCCGGTCCCTGCTGTCTACTATCATATCAAAAAAGTACAAATCCTTGTATTCCCTGTTAATTCTTAGGGCCTCCAGGTGACCGTTTTTTGCCCGATATGCCTGTCCTCTCCATAGCCACCACTCGTAACCTTGTTGATCGGTAGTACCAAAATTTTGCAAGGAACCATTGATCTTTAACGCTCCGATGGTTGAGTCAGCGATCGCCGCGGGAATATCTATTCGCTTATGGGTTTTCGGATTATACCGGATTAAGCTAATTTGATCACCTATGTTTGAGAACAGCAATTCCTGCGAATCCGTGATCCAATCCAGGTTGTATCCCGGATTGCAATCACCGAGTACATGTTCGACCTTTCCGTTCTTATACCTCCATAACCCATCGAAAGGGCTTGTTACCCAGAGGGTGCTATCCGGACCTTCAAGAATACCCGAGATGTTATCGCTGGTTAAGAAAGGGACATTTCTGGAATCAAAGATCTTGAACGACATCCCGTCAAATCGAATGAGGCCATTGTAGGTGCGCAACCAGATAAATCCTTCTTTGGATTGGTAGAGTGATAGAACAAGGTCAACAGGCATTCCATTATCGGTGTCCCATTGATGCAAATAATATTGGTCAAATACGGAGGGTTGAGCAGCAAGCATGCTGATGAAGCCAAAATAAATGCTTAGCAAGACATTCATTCTGAAAGCTTTCAGGATTTTAAATTCAACGTTTGCCACGTATTTTCTTTGTTTTAAAAATTCACACCTGCGGAATAATCAAAGTTTAATAATAAATGTACTCCCCTGACCTTCCCTGGACTCATAACCGGATCACCCTTCAGAGGAAGACCGTGATCACCAATGGAGGTTCCATCTGGCCTTGTCATCCAGGCATGCTGAACATGGTTTTCTTCATCTACTTCAATATAACCGCAGCTTGTAAAATCACTGAAATCGACTAAAGTCTTCAATTCTGCATAAAGCAATTCAGACACTTCGTGTAGCTCATTACTTCGGTGCATCGCCATGGTTCTCGAACGCACGCGTTCCAGGGCAGTCTCGATATCCAGCGCCCGTTGCATCGATTGAATCTCCCGGATGGCAGAGGTCAGATCCCGGGAGTTGCGGTTTGCTGGCTGGTCATTTTCAGGTGCAGTTCCCTGATCCATTGGCTGGCATTAATTGGGGTTATCAACGTTTCCGGTAAAATGCACACGGACAAGCTGTAACTGTTACCGTGTGTAGGTATTAAGATAAAATGAATTATGGGAACACGAAAACTAATTACCATATATCATGGATGATGGAGCCTGTAGCTCAACCATCATTGACCGGCAAATTGTCAATATCTTAGGTTTATACGGATTTAATGATTGCACGGATTTTGTATTGCAAACAAGAATCCTTTCAGTGCCATACTTTATTTACAGGATTGTCTTTTCTCTTTCTGCGAATCAGACAACCGGCAATTGAATGACAAATTCAGTGCCTTCCCCCTCCTTGCTATTGACATGGATAGTCCCGCCATGCGCCTTCACAATATCATGAGCAAGACTTAATCCCAGTCCGGTTCCCTGTCCGGTCGGCTTTGTCGTGAAAAACGGCTGAAAGATCTTGTCTTTGATGGAATCGGGAATACCGGGGCCGTTGTCGGTAATGCGAATCTCAATCTGTTCATTAAGCTGTTTCGTAGATACAGATATGATTGGGTTCTTCTCATTCTGAACTGCCTGAAATGCATTATTGATGATGTTTAACAAAACCCTGCCAATGTCCTGAGGAACGATCCTTAATTTGAGCAGGGACTCATCCGGCTCCAGCCTATACGAAGCATTAAAACTTTTATCCTTTGCCCTAAACCCATGAAAGGCCAATCGCAAATATTCGTCACACAACGCATTGATATCTGTGAGCTCTCTTTCTCCACTGCTGGTGCGGGAATGTTGCAGCATGCTTTTAACGATGGCTTCTGCACGTTTGCCATGCTGACTGATCTTCTCTGAATTTTCTTTAATATCCTTCGATAAGGAAATGGCATCATCCATTTTACCTACCTTTAACTCTTCCTCGAGCTCCTGGGATAATTCCTGATTGATCTCAGAAAAATTATTGACAAAATTGAGCGGGTTCTGGATCTCATGGGCGATACCGGCGGTTAATTCACCCAACGATGCCATTTTTTCGGAGTGGATGAGTTGAGTTTGTGTTGCTCTTAAATTTGAAAGTGCAGTTGCTAAGACTTTATTTGATTTTTGTTTTTGCCTGTTGTTACGATATAGGATCGCAGACACAAAAAGTAGAATTCCCAGACCAACGATCAATACATATTGTCTTAAATTGTTTTGATATCTGATTCTTGAAGCTTCAATTTCTTTCTGATGTTCTTCTTGCTGATTAATCAATGCCTGGATGGCCTGCAGATTTCCTGCACCAAACAAACTGTCTTTGTAAGCATCGGCTATTTTCAGATATCGCAGTGACTCTTTCGTATCATTTTGTTCATATAATTCTGACAATAGTGCAGCTGCTTCCTGGAGCGTTTTCTTTTGGGAAATCAATTGTGATTCCTCAAGACCTTTTCTTGCATAATAAATACCAGAATCTGGTTGATTTATTTTTTTATAAAATGTTGCGATTTTGTTATACGCCTCGGCTGAAGCTCTTCGTTCATTATTATTAATTGCAATTTTAAGTCCGCTTTGATAAAAATTCAATGCCTCAGCATTGTTACCCGATTTCATTTTTATGTTTCCGAGGGTTTGATAGGTTTGCGGCTCTTCCCGACCCGTTTTTTGAAAATCATCGATAGCCAATTGCACATAATACCATGCCGAATCTAGTTGATCCATTTCTTCAAAAACTACTGCGATGTCTTTCTTGGCATAGGCCAATGCTTCTATATTGCCATTGGACTCACAAATTGACTTTTGCTCATTCAAATACCGTAATGCTTTAGGGTAGTCCTTTAATAAAATGTAAGTTTCGCCGATGGCATTCAAGGCAGCTTCACATTCCAAATTATTTGCTTTTGCAATCTGTAATGCTTTAAATGCCATTTCAAGCGCCTTAGATAAGTTTCCTATTTGTTCCATAGTAATACTCATATACCCTAAGGCCAATATTTCTCCTTCCGGATAATTAATTTGCTGAGCGGATTTCAAAGCCTGCTGTCCATAATAAATTGAAGAGTCCGTATTTCCCAAACGATACAATAAGCATAAAAATGCCTGGGCTTTAATCCGGCTTGTATCGTCTTTGGCAATGGCCATTTGTTGATGCAGGCTATCAATCGCCTCCCTGGTTTGAGTGAATCCGACACACCCTATCAAAGAAAGAAATACGATTGTTATGAATTTCTCTACCATTATTCTGATTAAACTGGCAATTGTATAATAAACTCACTCCCTTCACCTTCTTTTGTGTCCATTTTCAACTTACCACCATGCGCTTTCACGATGTCATAAGCCAGGCTGAGTCCTAATCCCGTCCCTTGCCCGGTCGGCTTGGTGGTGAAGAACGGCTGGAAGATCTTGTCTTTGATGGAGTCAGGGATACCGGGTCCGTTGTCGGTAATGCGAATTTCAATATGTTCATTTAGCTGTTTGGTTGACACAGATATGATTGGATTCTTCTCATTCTGAACGGCCTGAAATGCATTATTAATGATATTCAGAATAACCCGGCCGATGTCCTGAGGAACGACATTTAATTTGGGCAAGGACTCATCCAGTTCCAGCTTATACGATGCATTAAAACTTTTATCCTTTGCCCGCAATCCGTGATAAGCCAATCGCAAATATTCATCACACAACGCATTGATATCCGTAAGCTCTTTTTCTCCACTGCTGGTACGAGAATGCTGCAGCATACTTTTCACAATGGCTTCCGCACGCTTGCCATGCTGATTGATCTTCTCTGAATTTTCTTTAATATCCTTAGATAAGGAAATGGCATCATCGATTTTGCCCGCCTTTAATTCTTCTTCCAATTCCTCGGATAATTCCTGATTGACTTCAGAAAAATTATTCACAAAATTCAGTGGGTTCTGAATCTCGTGCGCGATGCCGGCCGTGAGTTCTCCCAGGCTGGCCATTTTTTCAGAATGGATGAGCTGGGATTGGGTGGCTTTTAATTCGGTATAAGCCTTTTCAATTTCACGGGCTTGGGCCAGTTCACGATCCTTATTGCGTTCCCGCTCCATCCGCAGCACACGTTCCCTTTGATATCGATGGATGAAGAATAAGCCGATCAGGAATAAAATTGCATAGAGGGCGTAAGCCCACCAGGTTTTCCACCACGGAGGCTGGATAATCAAGGGAAACTGTTTCTCAGTCCAGATACCATAAGCGTTGGCGGCCTTTACTTTAAAAAGGTAATTATTCGGAGGCAAACTATAGTAAATGGCTTGCTGTTCCTTACCGGCATTCCTCCAGTGTGCATCGTATCCCTCCAGGAAATAAAATTGCTGGTTTTCTTGCGGATTGCAATAATCAACGGATAAGAAATCGATGGAAAAAGTGCTCTGGTTAAAATCCAGTTGAACGGGTTTGCCCTGATTCATGAATTCCCTGTCCTGCTTTTCCGTCCGGGAATCTCCGGAGTCCAGAATGTGAAATCCCGAAAAAGTGATTTGAGGCGGTAACGTTTGAATTTTAAAGTCGGAGGGATAAAAGGCATAATAGCCATTGCGCTCTCCGAAGTACAATTTGTTGTCATGACCAACGTATGCCGCATGAGAATTTAACTTACTGCCGTCAACACCGTAATTTTTTCCAAAAATCTTGAACTCCGTTCGACTGGAATCCATTCGTACAATTCCTTCCCCGGTACCTAGCCACAGATAATGATCCCGATCTTCTATTATTGAGTTTACTTCTGAAACAATTGTATTCCCTCCGCGATCTGCATACCTGAAATAAGAATCCGATTGGGGGTCGTATTGATAAAGTCCATCGGTGGATCCGGCCCAGATTGTTCCTATGGAATCTTCAAAAATCACTATTACCCGGAAGGCATCCAGGTATTTTTTAAAAGTCCCCTTGACCGGATCAAACAAATAAAGTCCTCCTCCTCCGGCGGTACCCACCCAATATCGGTTGTCCCTGTCTTTTAGCAAGGCATTGATGAAATTGATGCCAAAAAAGGAATTCAAATCCATCGGGTTTATATAGTACCTGGTAATCTTACCGCTCTCCGGATTAAATAGATTGAGTCCGTTAAACGTACCCAGCCAGATTTGCTGTGCAGATTCAATATAAACCTGAAAAATAAAAGGATTGGTGAGCGAATCCCGCTCTGGTCCTCTGCCAAAATAATGGGTATATGCATCCGTTTGGGTATTTAACCGGATCAGGCCGCTGCTTCCAACCACCCATAATTCCTTCTGATAAGGTTGTATTTGTGAAACATACCGATACGGTTCCTGGATTTGAGTTAATTCTGCTTTGATCCGATTTATCAATTCTTTGCGAGGATCATTTTGGACAAATAGTTCATCAGATGCAATCCATAATGCACCGTTTGGCCAATCGTAAAATCCGTGTACCCATTCCACACCGGAAGTCTTAAAATGTGGGATCATCTTCTGGTGAGGGTCAACCCGGAATAGTTCACCGCTCAAAGAACTGATCCATAGCACACCTTCTCGAGAGGTATACGCTTTCCAGGTAGTCCTGGCAGAATAGCCATTTTCACGTGTTTCGGATTCCAGATGATGGACCTGCATTTCTGCGGGATCGTAATAGTTCAGCCCGGATTCGGAGGTTCCAATCCAAAATCCTCCTTCCGTATCTTCCCGGATAAATGTGATAAAGTCAGTGCTTTCAAACTTTTTGTTGAGCGGTGGACGGCTTAAATTTTCCGGATGATCCGGATCGATGGGATGTCGGGTTATCACCCCGGTCGACCGGTCCAGGGAATGCAGGCCATCACCTGCCGTGCCAATCCAGAAGATACCCTTATGGTCCTCAAATAATGTGGTGACTTTGTTGTTGATCAGAGCATGTTCATCCTGAATATTAGCTTTGTAACGGGTAAAAGTCCCGGTTGTCTTATCCAAGCGGTTCAGTCCTCCCAAAGAAAAATCCGGCTCACCGTACACGGTGCCGGTTCCTGCCCAGAGGGTGCCCTGCGAATCTTCGAAGAGCGTCCCGACTACATTATAACTGAGACTGGTCGAATCTCCGGCAATGGTATGAAAGTGGGTAAACGTCAGACTGGCCGGGTCCAGCCGGTCCAATCCGTTGTTAGTGCCTAACCAGAGTATTCCATCCCGGTCTCCCAAAATCGTAAGGATGTGATCGGATGCCGGGCTGTTCACCTCATTGGTATCGGAGTGAAAATGGGAGAAAATTCCGGTTTCCGGATCCAGACAGTCCAATCCGCTCCCAATGGTCCCGATCCAGATCCGGCCATCAGGGCCGGCATAAACGGCATCAAGCTGATCGCTGGACATGGAGTTCGGTTCAAAAGGGCTGTAACGGTACGATTTCATTTCGTGTCCATCGTAACTAAAAAGACCTGCTTTGGTCGAAAACCACATTTTACCATCCGGAGCCTGCGAAATTCCCGTCACGTGCTGAAAGGCCCTACCCTGCGGTGGTACGACCTCTTCAAATTGATTGCCCTGCGCCGGAAGAATTTGGGTAAAGATCATCAGGATCAGAGACAGACGCCAGCCTATTGTTTTTTCCATTCGATTCATAGTCACCTTATGTATTCCGGATAGGTTCATCATTGCTTTGATCATTAAAACTGATCAACCGATTGGTAAACAGATAATAAACTCGGTTTCACCCTCGCTACGCTTAAGTTTGATTTCACCTCCATGTGCCTTCACGAAATCATAGGCCAGACTCAAACCCAATCCCGTTCCCTGCCCAGTGGGCTTGGTCGTGAAGAATGGCTGGAAGATCTTGTCCCTGATACTGTCCGGGATTCCGGGACCATTGTCTGTGATACGTATTTCCAGTTGGTTTTTCAACTGTTTGGTTGATAAGGTCAAGACCGGGTTTTCCATACCATGCATTGCCTGAAATCCATTATTGTTTACATTCAGAATAACACGTCCAATATCTTGCGGAACCACTTTAATTTTTGGCAAACCGGAATCAAAATCAGTTTTAAGTAGGGCATTGAAGGACTTATCCCTGGCACGCATCCCATGATAGGCCAGTCGTAAATATTCATCGCAAAGTACATTGATATCCGTAAGCTCCTTTTCTCCACTGCTGGTACGGGAATGCTGCAGCATGCTTTTTACAATAGCATCCGCCCGCTTGCCATGCTCGTTGATCTTTTTCGAATTTTCTTTTAAATCCTTCGACAACAAAATCGCATCATTGATTTTACCTGCTATTAATTCTTCCTCCAATTCCCCGGATAATTCCTGATTGATTTCGGAAAAATTATTCACAAAATTTAAAGGATTCTGAATTTCGTGGGCGATACCGGCAGTGAGTTCGCCCAACGAGGCCATTTTTTCGGACTGGATGAGCTGGGCCTGAGTGGATCTTAAATGGTCCAGCGTTTGTTCAAGATGAATATTCGTCCTTTTACGCTGCGTATTATTCCGGTAGAGAAAAACGGATAATCCAATCAATGCCAGCAGACCCGTCACCAAATAATTAAGCCGTTGTCGATTTTTAGATGCAATTATTGCAGCTTCTGACTTTCGAGCCTTTTCCTGAGCGTTCACCAGGGTTTCCTGCAGTGCTTTAATTTTGTTGGGACCGTACAATACTTCGTTAATTTCATCGAAAATTTTCCGGTAATAAAGCGCCTTTTCCAGATTAATAGGGTCATATACCATTGCCAGTAATTCACTTGACTCCCTTATTAATTTTCCATAGTTTGACCGTTGAGCATGTTGAAGAGCACGTTGTCCATAAATGATGCAAGAATCGGGTTTTTGACTATCATAATAATGGGTGGCCAAAAATTGATAGTTCTGGCAAAGCGAATAGGAATCGCTACCATTTTCAAAAAAGTGAGCGCTTTCACGCAGAAAATCCAATCCCTTATCGATTTGACCCATTCGTATCATTAACTCACCATAAAACATCCTGACCGGCGCATACAGTCGGTGGTTCAATTTTGTCTCATCAAAGCTTTTTTGGAGAAACATGAAAGCAGAGTCGTTTTGATTATTGAACATATAAGCCGAACCCAGGTTAAATTGAGTCAGGATCCGCTCGTCGTCTGGGTTAAAACCTACATTCTCAGACCAAAATAATTTTTCTTTTTTCTGGCTTTCGGTCAAATCGTTGAGTTGAATTTTCTGATGGTAAGGAATAGCCCGCTTGTAATAATCTATTGCCCTTTGAAAATCGCCCATTTCCCAAAAGGTATTTCCTAATCCGGTCAGGACGATAGGTACTTCCAGAATCAAATGGTTCTCCTGTGCTATTTCCAATGCTGCAAACCCAATCCGAAGGGCGTCTGCCAAATCACCCTGCGTATGTAAATAAGAGGCCTGGACAGCCATCAATCTTACCTCTCCAGCAGTAAAGGTGATTTTATGAGCCAGCATCCTTGCGCTATCAATCTCTGCGCGTGGATCAGAATCCAGTTGGTAAGCATACCGAATTAAAAGCGCAATTTTCTTTTTAACATCGCTGACCTGCTCAAGTTTGACATGAAGACTATCAATTGACATCAAAGCATTTTGTGCGGTTACCATCCCGCTCAAAATTCCAAAACAAATGGCAATTAGCTGCTTCATACGAATCATAGCTGGATTGGTAATTGTATTATGAAATTACTCCCTTGATTCAATTGTGATTGGACGATAATTTGGCCACCATATCCGTTGATTAAATCATAACTTAGGGACAAGCCCAGGCCTGTTCCCTGACCGGTCGGCTTGGTGGTGAAGAAAGGCTGGAAGATCTTGTCTTTGATGGAGTCAGGGATACCGGGTCCGTTGTCGGAAATTCGAATTTCTATATGTTCATTTAGCTGTTTGGTTGAAACAGATATGATTGGATTCTTCTCATTCTGAACTGCCTGAAATGCATTATTGATGATATTCAGAATAACCCGGCCGATGTTCTGAGGAACGACCTCCACCCCGGGCAATTGGAGATCAAAGTCGGTCTTAAGCTCTGCATTAAACGAATTATCCCTGGCGCGCATCCCATGATAGGCCAGCCGTAAATATTCATCGCATAATGCATTAATATCGGTCAATTCTTTCTCCCCGCTACTGGTTCGGGAATGCTGCAACATGCTTTTTACAATAGCATCCGCCCGCTTGCCATGCTCGTTGATCTTTTCTCCATTTGCCCGAATATCCAGCAATAATTCTTTTTCGAGTACTTCGTCCCTTTCTCCCCTACCCTTTGACCATTCATCCATAATCTCATCAATCAGCTCCCTGTTTACCTCCGAGAAATTATTGACAAAATTCAGTGGGTTCTGGATCTCATGGGCAATACCTGCGGTGAGCTCACCCAGGGAAGCCATTTTTTCGGACTGGATGAGCTGGGCCTGAGTGGATCTTAAATGGTCCAGCGTTTGTTCA
>Ga0116152_10001221_pt1 | contig 21127 bp, 19 predicted proteins | sample AD_UKC119_MetaG_FD_89894 | JGI IMG/M metagenome (GOLD analysis project Ga0116152, IMG submission 89894) | Active sludge microbial communities of municipal wastewater-treating anaerobic digesters from Hong Kong - AD_UKC119_MetaG | ecosystem: Engineered > Bioreactor > Anaerobic > Digestate...
GTAGCCAGATGCCTTCAGCCCCTTTAGCTCGCAGAAGAGCATTTTGTACGAACCAGAATTGGTTTTTGTTGCGGCAGTAGGGACTAGAGCCTCTACACCGAGTGCTGGGAGCAGTTGCTGCATTTTCTCCAAGAACACCTCCATATCTTCTCTGTCAGACTCAGGGAGCTTCGCGCCGCTAGATTGTGCATTCTTCAGAACAGCACGCCCAGATTGTTTTGCTTGGTCTATAAGGCGGCCTTCCAAAAATCGAATATGTGCTTTGGTCAGGTTCTCGTCTTTGCTTGTAAAGAAGACAATTTGATTCCAAAAGTCCTTTTCAAGATGGGTTTTGAGGCGATCCTTAATTGACTCAGCCTCTCCAATATAAAGAGCTTGCTTTCCCGTTTCGGTATCAATGCCCGTAAGAAAGTACACGCCTGCATTCGCTGCCTCTTCGCGAGCAAGAATACTGTCGAATTCTGTTCGAGGGCCTGCGACCGCTTTACCCGTCCAGTTTGATACCTCTGCGGTTCGTAACCGCTTTGGGTCACCATGGGCAAGAAATATTTTAATTGTCGCGCTAGCCATGTGATGAATCTGTACACCGTTAAAGCTCACCGGTGGAGCAAAGCGAAATCCGGTACAACACCCTGTCAGGCTCTGAGGTTAAGCAGTTTATCAACCGCTAAATCTATATCTTTTGCAATTTACCGAAGCAAGTTACACCTAAATCTTTTAGCCCTAGAAACTCGTCTTCTATCCATTCTCCTGAACGAGGCTTAGCCATTACAGCTAAAAAACCTTTTCCAATTTCTTCGATCTTGTATATCTGCGGAAGAATCATAGATGCCTATTCGAGAACATAACGCCGCAAATCACCGGAGACAAAAAGCAGAGCGCAGCGTAGCTTTTTGGCGTCCGTGTGCATTTACCTTGTTAGGCTTTTTTTGCGTATATAATAAACAATTTCTTCCTCGTATTTGGCTTTACCGAATTCATGTATATTACGATTAACTAACCCTTTTGCTTCCGTAGGCTCAGGCACACCCCATACTACATTTTCGAACCCATATGGATAAGGCTTACCATTAGGATTTTCGCTATGTATAAATATCGCATTATTACCTGTGTCTTCGCATAATATTGCCCACACTTGTAATCGGTTGATTTGGCTTTTCGTTGCTTCTTCAACAACATTCAACAAATCATAAGTATAACTTGCCATGCGATTTGAGATCTTTCAGCAGGGCTTCGTAACTCAATGTTGCTTCTTCGGCGCGCTCTTCAAATGCACCCAAACCTTCCGCATCTTCGCGAAGGGCGAGCCTTACCGCCTCATTCACCACCTCAGAGATGGATTGGTGGATATTTGCCGCTTTCACTCGCAAGGCGTGATGAATATCCATCTCAAATAAATCGTTAATATTTGTTGCATTTCTCTCACTGAACAACACCGCCGAGTATCAATTTAACGCTATAGCGCTAAAACGTCGATCGTGCCCATTTGCAGCTAACACCAAGCTAAGTAGCGGCTGGTGCGAAGCGGCATTTGCGAAACCATGGCGAAGCCATTCGCAAATACCGCGGAGTACCAGACGTCCGAGTGAGTGTAAGCGAACGGCTTGAGCGCATTGTTAGGCACCGCCGCCGCCGAGATGCTTGCCAAAAAAAGCGAGGATGCGATGCTCATAGGCCGTTGGGGCGTAGCGATGAAAATTCTGATGGTGAGCCCCTTCAATCAGCCACAACTCTTTCGGCTCTGAAGCCGCTCGGAATAAACCCTTCGATTCATCACTCAGCGTATGTTGATCGTTCTCCCCCGCAATGATCAGAACCGGGGATTTCAGATTGATTATTGCAGCAATGGGTGACAAAGAGTCTGGCGCAACACCCAGGCGGGGTTCAATCTGCCACTCCAGCAGAGGCGAAACGATTCGCCCGAATTCACCGAGATGGATCGCCAACCGGTTTTTTATTGCGTTCTCGATGGAACTGTAAACGGCCTCCAAAACCACCGCATCTGCATCGATGGGAGTTTCGCCTAGCAAAGCTGCGGCACCGCCCAATGACACGCCTATGACGCCAACCTTTTGGCCCGGTATGCGGCTTTTAAGATAATTCAGTGCGGTATGAGCATCAAAAGATTCCCGATAGCCGAAAGTAATGTGCTCTCCTGGTGTTTCACCATGTGCTTGCATATCAATGAGCAGCACCGAATAGCCTGCTTTGTTCAAGAATTCGGCGCGGCCGATCATTTCCAAACGATTGGATCGAACACTATGCAGAAGCAAAACACCCGGTTTGCTGTTCTGGCCCTGAATAAACCAACCCGCAATGGAGTACCCATTTTTGGCGGGTATTTGAATCGACTCCAGCGCAAGGCCGGTAGGAGGTGCCACGATCGGACACTGCTGGGGATTTGCCAAGGCACTGCCCAGGACAAGCACTCCAGCACAGACCAGCGCTGACACAAGCAAGAATCCCGCTAGAATCTTTCGAAAAAACATTTATTGTGCCGAACGTCGTGGTAAGCGGCGCTCAGCCCGGAGCGATTGATCAGGCAATAATGGCAGCGCCATGCCCGAGCAAGCGCGGAGTGCTGGGCGTCCGAACGAGCATAGCGAGCGGCTTGAACGCCTTGTTAGCTTGTGTGCTACTATGTGTGTATTCTTGTGTAACCCGGAGTGGCACAATGGCAACGAACCTCTCAATTGATCCCGATTTGCTCGATGAAGCATTGCATATCAGTGGCTTAAAAACAAAAAAAGAAACAGTTAATCAAGCGCTTAAGGAGTTTGTGCAGCGGCGAAAACAGCGCGAAATCGCCACCCTTTTTGGCAAATTACCCCATGACTCGGATTACGACTACAAACAAGGGCGCAAATGAGTGGCGTACTCGTAGACACGTGCGTTTGGTCTTTGGCCCTACGAGGCAACGCTCCTAAAGAAGTTGCCGTTGCCGAACAACTCTCTCAGCTCATTGACGAAAACCAAGTACGAATTATCGGCCCGATTCGGCAAGAGCTACTTTCTGGCTATACCGACAAAAACAGCTTCGAACGGCTTCGCCAAAAGATCCAATATTTCCCTAACGAAGCAATAACTGATGGTGACTACGAATCGGCTGCCGAGTATTCGAACTTTTGCCGCTCGAAAGGCGTTCAAGGATCGCACACCGATTTCTTAATATGCGCTGTATCCATTCGGGCAAACTTTCGCATTTATACAACCGACAAAGATTTTCAGCACTATTCGAAACACCTCCCGATCTCGCTCTTGTAGAAAGCTAACGCCTAGGTAAGCGGCGCTCAGCCCGGAGCGATTGATCAGGCAATAATGGCAGCGCCATGCCCGAGCAGCCGCGGAGTGCTGGACGTCCGAGTGAGCCGCAGGCGAACGGCTTGACCGCCTTGTTAGGCATGAACGCCCTCCAACAGCTCATGGCCGTAGGAGTTATCAATTGTGCAAAGCCAACGGCCATTCGAGCCGCGCTCAAACACGTAAATTGCCTTTCGATCAACCGGCTCCATCCCTTTCGCAGAAATACGTGTTAACGCCACCACCAATGCCGTATTGCCAGAGTCGAGTACTTCCATGGTCAATTGTTCAACCATGAGTGTATGTGCGAAGTGCTCAGCAATCGCTATTAACGCCTGACGAATCTGCCCCTTGCCAACAGCGTGCATGCCTGGCCGGACAACGAGTACCGCATGCTCTGCATAGCACTCCATAACCGCATCGATATCTTCGCGGTTTATTGCGTCATCTGCAGCGGCTATGACGGCTTCGACGGGATGCATTTCTTCCATGGAGCCTCTTTTTCTAATGCCTAACGGGGCGGCGGATAACCGGCGAGCCCGGACAAAACGTAGTTTTGGACGGGCGATGTCCGGTTGATCCGCTGGTTGTGCGGCGCTTCGCGCCGCGCAATCAGTGGATGCTGATCCGCCGCCCCGTTGTCGCGAGCGCGAAGCGTCCGCGACAACGCCCAGGTAAGCGGCGTTCAGTACGGAGCGCCTGATCGGGCAACAATGGCGAAGCCATGCCCGAGCAGGTGCGGAGTACTGAACGTCCGAGCGAGCTTGCGAGCGGCTTGACCGCCTTGTTAGGCATTTTTCTTCGCGATGAGCACCTGCCCACCTTTGCTGACGACACGATGACGTGAATTTTCCTTGGAATCGACGAGATACACGACCTCATAGCCATCTTTTTCACGCTCCTTGACTCGCTCCTGGTTTGACCAACGGAAAATCTCAAAGCCTCGATCAACGTATTCTTTTCGAAGTTCAGATTCTTCCCACCACGACGCGCTTACTACTTGATCATTTCCCACTGGTTTAGCTACTGCGCTGTTTTTTTCGAACTCTAGAGAATCCTTTTTTTGATGAAGCACTATCGCTACACCGGCAAGAACCAATGCGGCGATCGCGGCCGCAACGGATGACCAAAATTTACCTGTGGACAGGAAGTACCACACCGCTCCGGTTGCAAATATTCCAGAGCCCCACCAAGCCGCCTGGATCCACCAATCTGGCACTCTTCTCATTTTTAATGCCTAACGGGGCGGCGGCTGGTGCGGAGCGGCGTTTGCGCAATCATGGCGAAGCCATGCGCAAAAAGCCGCGGAGCACCAGACGTCCGAGTGAGCGCAGCGAACGGCTTGACCGACTTGTTAGAGCTCTTTGCGCAATTTTTTGACTTCATACTCTGAAACGCCGAATACCAAGGAGATTTCAAAATCGGTCATTCCTTCTTCCTTGAGCTGAAGGATGAGCCTTCTCCTAGTTGCTAAGGAACCTTTCTTATCGCAGTAATCCTGCATCACATCACCTTGATTGGCGATGATCTCCGTATAGTGCTGAGAAGGGGTTTGAAAGTATGCCGGTGTAGCGATGTTATACGGCTTTACTCCGAAGTAACCGACCAGAGTAGCTACCAGCCTCAATAGGCATAGCGTAAAAACAGTTTCGTTATACGGCCGCTCATTCAAGGCGCCTAGCGCCCGTTCGCTCCAGTAGCTCAACTCCTCCTTATGCTTTGTACTCGTTTCGATTTCGGCAATTCGCTGGATCGCTTTCTTAATTGCTTTTCGATACCAATCTTTCCGCGACCTCTCGGAATGCACCTGCCCTGCGATATGGAACGCCTTCTCGCCGATGAAAGAGCGAATAGTGGTTTCGAAGAGCATTTCATAACCCGGATCCACGACCTTCTCCTTTTCAGCTCTAACGGGGCGGCGGATAACCGGCGAGCCCGGACAAAACGTAGTTTTGTCCGGGCGATGTCCGGTTGATCCGCTGGTTGTGCGGCGCTTCGCGCGGCGCAATCAGTGGATGCCGATCCGCCGCCCCGTTGCCGCGGGCGCGAAGCGTCCGCGGCAACAAGTGATTATACGATTTTCGCCTATCTACCATACTTTATCGTAGTTGATAATATCATATTGATAATAATAGCATTTATCAGACGCATATCATTCAACATAATTCTATACCCCTTGAGCATCTCAACCGGTTCGCCGTCCTCACCGAGCTCACCTGACGTTGTGGAATGAAACAGACTTGGCAGAATAGGATAGTTGAAAAGTATCCCCATTGACACTAGCAGCGGTATTGTTTATCAACCATCTGTAACAAGCATAGATTTAAGTTAACAAATTGTCACTATTTTCGGAGCTTTGACAAAGTGTTTATGTCATATATCGACTGTGGCGCTTGCATCAACCAATCCAGCAATGTTACATCACAATCTAAAATGCTTCCGTCTTGCCGCTTGGTGGAAATCGTTTATGAGAAAGAGCGTTCCGAAGGTTGAAATTCAAACCGAAATCAAAAGACTGATAGAGTAACGGCCATCCTCTAATTACACACCTAGCGAAGCGAGGAGAAACTGCACATTCAGTCCGCACAAACCCCGGCGGCGTGATTGATAAACCACAGCGAGGAACAACCATGATAAATCAAAAACCTACTCGCCTTCTCGTTTCCCTGGCATTTGGTGCAACGTTGATCGGCACCGGCGCGATCCATGCCGAAACGCTAGCGATTTCCTGTGGTGCGGTCGGGCAGGAGCTGGAGTTTTGCAAGACCGGCGCGGAAGCCTGGGCAAAGCAGACCGGAAACCAAATCACCATCGTTTCGACGCCCAATTCGGCCACAGCACGCCTCGCCCTGTATCAGCAATGGCTAGCGGCAGGTGTGTCCGATGTCGACGTATTCCAAATCGATGTCATCTGGCCCGGCATCCTCGGCAACCACCTCATCGACCTCAAACCCTACGCCAACGGCGTCGAGCAGGAGCATTTCCCTGCCCTCGTGCAAAACAACACCTTCGACGGCAAATTAGTGGCCATGCCCTGGTTCATCGACGCTGGCTTGCTTTACTACCGCAAGGATTTATTGGCCAAGCACAACGCCCGGCCCCCGCAAACCTGGCAGGAATTGACGGCAACCGCGCAAAGAATCCAAGACGCCGAGCGCGCCGCCGGCAACGATAAAATGTGGGGCTTCGTCTGGCAGGGCCGGGCCTACGAGGGTCTGACCTGCAACGCCCTGGAATGGATCGCCAGCTACAACGGCGGCGTCATCGTCGATGAGCGCGGCCCGATCACCGTCAATAATCCGCAAGCAGCAGCCGCCCTCGACATGGCGGCACGCTGGGTCAATACCCTCTCACCCGAAGGGGTGTTGAACTACGCGGAAGAAGAAGCACGCGGCGTGTTTCAGTCCGGCAACGCTGTGTTCATGCGCAATTGGCCCTACGCCTGGTCGCTCGCGCAAAGCTCCGAGAGCACCATCAAAGACCGGGCCGGAGTGAGCGCCTTACCCAAGGGCGGCGCGGACGGACGCCATGCCGCCACGCTGGGCGGCTCGCAACTGGCTGTTTCCAAATACTCGAAACACCCCCAGCTTGCCGCCGGTCTGGTGCTGTATCTCACTGGCGCCCAGGAGCAGAAACGCCGGGCCATTCACGGGTCCTATAACCCCACGATCAAACATCTCTACACAGACCCCGAAATCCTCGCTGCCGCGCCGTTCATGGGCGTGCTGTATGCTACTACCTTCAATAACGCCGTAGCGCGGCCATCCACGATCACCGGCGCCCGGTACAACCAAGTGAGCAACGAATTCTGGAACGCCGTTCACCGTGTGCTTACTGGCAAGGCCCAGGCTCAGGATAGCCTGGCGCAACTGGAAAACACACTCAAACGCATGAGCCGCGGTGGCCAGCGCTGGTGAATGCACGCTCCCAGCTCCGCCCTTCTCTACTTACCCGCCAGCGGGTGCGAACGGCATGGCTGTTTTTGACGCCGATGCTGATCGTGCTGGCGCTGGTGGCGGGCTGGCCGCTGGCGCGCACCATCGGCTTTAGCTTGACTGACGCCAACCTCTCGGATCTGAGCAACGCCCGGTTTATCGGCTTCGAGAATTATCTGGTCTATGACAGTGGCGAATGGTACGGGGTGCTGGCCGATGGCGCATGGTGGAACGCGGTTTGGAATACGCTGAAGTTTGCAGTCATCTCGGTCACTCTGGAAACCCTGCTGGGGCTGATCGTCGCCCTGGTGCTCAACACGCCTTTCAAGGGACGCGGCCTGGTCCGGGCAGCCGTGCTCATTCCCTGGGCGATCCCGGCCATTGTATCGGCCAAGATGTGGGGCTGGATGCTGCACGATCAGTTCGGCATTCTTAACCATATCCTGTTGAGTATGGGTCTGATTGCTGCGCCCCTGGCCTGGACGGCCAGTCCCGGTCTGGCCTTGACGGCGGTGATTATGGTCGATGTGTGGAAGACCACCCCGTTCATGGCCTTGCTGATCCTGGCCGCCTTGCAGATGTTGCCGACTGACTGCTACGAGGCTGCGCGCATCGATGGCGTTCATCCGGTCAAGGTGTTTTTCAAGGTGACCCTGCCATTGATCAAACCTGCGCTAATGGTGGCGGTGATCTTCCGCCTGCTGGACGCGCTGCGTATCTTCGATCTGATTTACGTGCTGACCGCTAACAGCAAAGACACCATGTCCATGTCAGTCTATGCCCGTCAGCAACTGGTGGACTTTCAGGCCGCTGGCTACGGCTCGGCAGCTTCGACGCTGCTGTTCCTCACCGTGGCCCTATGCACCGTGCTGTACATCACCCTTGGCCGTGTGCGCTTCGATGGGAGATAGCATGAAACGATTCATGAGCCGGCTGGGGTTCTATCTGCTGGTGGCGGCCATCATGCTGTATACGGTGTTCCCGTTCTATTACGCCATCGTCACCTCGTTCAAGACCGGCCCGGAATTATTCAGTGCCGATTATTTCCCGTTGCGCTGGAACTGGGATAACTACATCTCAGTGTTTCGCGAACAATCCTTCGCGCACACTATTTTCAATTCGGTACAAGTGTCTTTTGCCGTGGTGGCGGTATCGCTGTTTTTGGGGGTAACGGCGGCATTTGCGCTCGGGCGGGTGCAGTTCCGGGGACGCGGCTTACTGTTGCTCACCGTGCTGGGCGTGTCGATGTTTCCGCAGGTCGCGGTGCTGTCTGGCATGTTCGAGCTGATCCGCTGTCTCGGCCTCTATAACCATCTGCCCGGTCTGGTGATCTCCTACCTGATTTTCACCCTGCCATTCACCGTGTGGGTACTGACCACCTTCATGCGCGATCTGCCTAAGGAACTGGAAGAAGCCGCGATCATGGACGGCGCAACGCCGTGGGACATCATCATCAAGGTATTCCTGCCGCTGATGTGGCCCGCACTGGTCACCACCGGCCTGCTGGCCTTTATCGCTGCCTGGAACGAATTTCTATTCGCGCTCACCTTTACCCTGAGCAACACACAACGCACCGTGCCAGTCGCTATTGCTCTGATCAGCGGCGCCAGCCAGCACGAACTGCCCTGGGGCAACATCATGGCGGCTTCGGTGACCGTCACCCTGCCAGTGGCAGGGCTGGTGCTCATCTTCCAGCGGCGCATCGTCTCCGGCCTGACGGCTGGCGCAGTGAAGGGCTAACAAGGAGCATTTCAACATGGCCGGTATCCGCCTGCACGAAGTCTGCAAGTCCTTCGGCAAGACCCGGGTCATCGAACGTGTCAATCTGGACATTGCCGATGGCGAATTTGTGGTTTTCGTCGGCCCGTCGGGTTGCGGTAAATCAACCTTACTGCGGCTGGTCGCCGGGCTGGAGGATCTTACATCCGGCGAGCTGTTCATCGCTGGCCAGCGGGTCAATGACGTGCCCCCGGCCCAGCGCGGAGTCGCGATGGTGTTTCAATCCTACGCCCTGTACCCGCATATGACGGTGTTCGACAACATGGCGTTCGGTCTCAAGCTGGCCAAACGGGACCGGAATGAGATCAAGAACCGGGTTCACCGGGCAGCAAGCCTCTTGCAAATCGAGCACCTGCTGGAGCGGCTGCCAAAAGAATTATCCGGCGGCCAGCGCCAGCGGACTGCCATCGGCCGGGCTATCGTGCGCCAGCCCGGCGTTTTCCTGTTCGACGAGCCGTTATCCAATCTGGACGCAGCGCTGCGGGTGCAAACCCGGATCGAGATTGCCAAGCTGCACCGCGAGCTGGGCGCCAGCATGATCTACGTCACCCACGATCAAATGGAAGCCATGACGCTGGCCGACAAGATTGTGCTGTTAAACGCGGGCCCCGTGGTGCGGGAAGAAGGCAGCATCGCCCAAGCTGGCCCGCCTTTGGAGCTGTACCACCATCCGGTCAATCAGTTCGCCGCCGGCTTCATCGGCTCGCCCAAGATGAATTTCCTGCCCGGCCAGCTGGCTCGAATCGAACCGGCCCGCGCTACGGTAACCTTACCGGACGGCTCGATGATAGATGCAGCGGTCGATGCCACAACAGCGAAACCCGGCGATACCGTGACTCTGGGCATTCGCCCGGAACATATCGTGATCAGCGACGGCAGTGACAATACCACCCCGGTCGAGGTCGCTTATGTTGAGCATCTGGGCGAGTCGTCATTCCTCTATACCCGGATTCAGGGGATCGAAAATCCGGTGGCCGTGCGCCAGGAGAGCAGCACCCTGGCCAAAATAGGCGACCGCCTGACGCTGGGTCTGGCCACGCAACATTGCCACCTGTTCAACGGAAAAGGACACGCATTCAAACGATGGATCAAACCTGTCACCGGAGCCCGGCCGGTTTTGTAAAAGGATGAGGCCAGCGATGGCTGATAGCCCTTAATCCAAAGGGTCCTTGTCTCGAAGAAAACTGTCCCGCTTCTAGCGCCACGGCGATAACCATTTAGAGCCGTTCACATTGGCCTCTCTCGAATCAATATGACCCGGCCAGCCTGGCTTACCGCTATCCGCTGGTTTTCGTGCAGGGTTTATGGCTCTTAAATCCACAGTCAAACGCGTCTCTTCACCGCCGCCAGAATGAGGCGATCTCCCAAGATCCCGTGGATGCGAAGCTGAACTGGTACTTAATTTGCGGTCGTCCGTTTCGCGAGCGGCGCTCCGGTGGTGCCTGAATGACCCGCCGGCCGTAACAGGTGATGGTTATCACCCACGATAAAAAGCCGCCGTGCTTGACAATCCACTGCTGTGTAATCAACCCACGGGGACACAATTGATGCGATTAAAAACCTGCCGTCGACTATTCATCAGCCTGGCATTGTGGTTAGGCTCGCTGTCTGCATCGGTCTGGGCCGATGAACTGCCCTTACGCATTCTGCTGGCCAACGATCCGGCCGCCGATTACGCTAAAGATCAGCCTGCCGTTATCCTGTTCCAGAATTTCGTTGCCGGAGACAACAGTGAGGCAGCAATCAGCCATTGGGTAACGACCACTTTCGGCGGTGAATTTTCCTATGCTCGTGACGCCAAATCCCTTATCCCCAGCGGCGTGATCAGCCGTTTCAGCATTATCAAACACGGGGTTTGGAACAATCTGGAAACCAAGGCGGGCGATGGCCGTTCGCTGTATGCCCATATCGATCTGCCCGGCAAAAAAGATTTGTGGGTCATCAATACCCATTTTTCTTTGGACCCTAAACAACGCTTAGCGCAAGCTTATGATCTCCTGGATCACCTCGTCGTTGCGGTGCCTGAAAATGACTATTTGCTGGTGGGTGGCCAGCTTAACATCACCGGCATCGATGACCCTGCGCTGGAAGCCCTGCGGAAACTGCTTCAATTGGAAGGCCCGTTGCTCATCAAGCAGGACGGCGGTGAGGTATATAACTGGCTTCTGACCGATGCCGATTTGGCGCAATACCAAGATGCCGCGCCCCAGAAAAACAAAGCGGCCGCAAAAAATCTGGATCTGGGCAATTTACAACGCAACTTGTACCGGTTGATCAAGAATTATCGCCTCGATCTCTCCGGCTTTTTTCAACCGCCGCCACCGGTCACTCTGGAGAATGCCGTCACGGTTGACGGGTCGGTCTCGCCCGTTCTGGCGCGCAACCTCGACGAGTACCGGTTTACGCCAGCATTTCCCGCTTTGGAGAGTTTACACATCGAAATGGAAAGCGCGGGTCCCGGCGATGCCGATTTGCAACTGGCCTATTGGTCGTATTCGTCCAACAGCTGGGTGTTCTATGCCAATCGCGCCACACCTGGCACCAGCGATGAAAGCATCACGATTACCGATCGCAATCTGCTGAATCGCGAGTGGCGGATCATCGTGCAATACAGCGCCGGTTCGGTGGTCCCCTATCGCGTGCGAGCCTTTGCGGTCTACGATTTGCAGAATTTGCACAACCTGCTTCATCCTTCCCATACGGGTGCTACGCCGCCGCCAGGCGCCGTCACCAGCGCGCCTTGGCAGAACGTCCAGCCTGGCGGCTGGCAGTTCTACGCCTTCAACGTGCCAGCGAACGCCGCCGGTTTACAGATCGAAGCCGAACGCACCCGCGGTGACCCCGTGCATCTCTACGTGCAAAAAGATACGCCACCCTGGTTCAATAACGCGCTGTTCCAGATTCAAAACAACGACATCGTCCATACGCTATCCATCGATGGGACCAGCAATCCGCCGCTGACCGCCGGCCGATGGTATGTTGGCATCCAGGCCCCAGGACCTCAAGACGCCGGCTTTGAGTTGACCACGACCTTATCCTGCTGCGCCGGTGCGCCACCGGTTACCGGTGACATTCCGCTCGCCAACGGGGTGCCGGTCACCGGTTCGGTCTGGTTTGGAGATTGGCAGTATTACACCCTCAATCTACCGGTGAACGCCACCCGCCTGGAAATCACGCTCACTGGCAACGGACCCGGCGACGGCGATCTCTATTACGGTGGCAGCCAGCGGCCTGCCCTGGGAACGACAACAACATCCAGCCGGCAACGGGGACGTACCCAAGAGCATCTCGCGTACAACCTGGGTTCTCCATGGGCAATCCCGCCCAGCCCGTGGCCCCATCCCGTGTACATTGGCGTCTACGGATACAGCGCTGCGGCCTATGAAGTCACCGCCACTTGGTCGGATGGCCTCACGACGCAGACACTGCCCAGCGGCGAGCAGGTGTTTTCCATGCAAAACATCTACGTATATGACGCCGATCCTTTAGTTTTCGCCATCCAGGTACCGGCTGGCACCCGCTATAGCAATCTGCGGATAACGGCTCAGACACCTGATGACATCGCGCTTTATGTGCGGCGGGACATTCCGCCGGACAAATACACGTTCGACTTCAGCGCGAGCGGAACCCATGCTCCCGAGGTTATGGTCACCGGCGCCACCAACCCTTCGTTGACTGCTGGCACCTGGTGGTTTGCCGTATACAGCAATAACCAGCGCAGCAGCATTACTCAATTACGAGCCGAGCTGCGTCCGTAATCCGCCATATCAACCGGCAGCGAGGTCCGAGCGATCGGACCTCAAGGAGGTTCTCATGAAACTCTTCGGCCACGAAGCGATGAGCCGGGAGGCACTTGCCCAATTCGTAAAGGGTTTACCCCCTAACCTCAAATTTCTCGGTCCTTTGCTGACTGAGCATACCGTTCATCATGCGCTCAATCGCGATGTGCTCGATGTGATCACGGCGGGCCATTGGCGCCCAGACGGACAGAAACATCACTTCATGCGGGCTGCCGGTCAAACCGAACGGCAAGCTTACGAGCTGGGCAAGCGATGGATTGCCCGCAATGGCAAAGAAGCCGCCATCAGCCTGCGAAAACTGCTCAAGCTCGGCTCAACCCGGAACTTTAATCAGAATTTCATTGCTGGACCATTGGGATACGCTTTCCATGCGCTTCAGGATTCGTATGCTCCAGCCCATGTGACCCGCATGAAGAGAGGAATGGATTTTGTGATCACTCATGTTCATGTTTACGATGAGAAAAATAAGACAGCCCATGATTCATGGCCTGGCCACGATGCTTTGGACCAGAAAGCCTCGGTCAATTGGCAAAACCCTTTGGGCCAGGAAGCAGTGGCGGCCTGCCGCGAATTGACCAAGATCATGGTGGTTTCGGCGCTGGAAAAGACAGATGCAGGTTTTGAGCAACGCTGGGCAAGCCTCTGGCGGACCTTTGTCTCAATCTTTCTGTGCGAGCGGCTCAGTGTTTAACGGCCCACCTCAAAGCACCTGATTTCCAAGAAGAATGGCAATCAATTCCTTGAAAGCCGCATCGATCCGCCTTGATATGGACACACGCCAGATTAGGCGTGTTGTCATCCATTTGTTCCCTCTCAACGCCTCTTGGCGCCGGCAAGCTTTTGTTTGACACCCAAAATGTAATCGTTCACAAATTAATCGTGTAAAAAAAGCAATATCCATAAGAGATAAATATGAAAACGATTACTCAATCTTGCGTCTGTCTGGATGCTCGCGTGCAAAATAAGGCCGAGGCGATCCAGCACGCTGGACAATTGCTGGCCGATGCTGGCTATATTGAACCTCTCTATATCGACAGTCTGCTGAAACGCGAGCAGGCCGCCAATACTTTCCTCGGCAGCGGTGTCGCCATTCCGCATGGGATGCTCGAAGACCGCCATCTGATCCATCACACCGGCATTGCCATTGTGCAAGTACCCGCCGGAGTGGAATGGCACGACGGTCAAAAAGCCTATCTAGTGGTGGCCATCGCCGCCCAATCCGATGAACACATCGCGTTGCTGCGCCGTTTGACCCGGTTGATGCAGCAACCCGAAGCGCTCGATACCTTGTTCCATGCCAAAAATCCGCTGGTGCTGATGGCCGCGCTGAGCGGCGCTACAGAGCAGATGCCGGTTGTGGCGGCACCGGTAGAACCCGCCGGACCGGCCGATGCCGAAACCAGCTGGATCGTGGATTATCCCAACGGCTTACACGCGCGTCCCGCAACACGCTGGGTCGAGACCGCCAAACGCTTCTCCTGCGAACTGCGCATCTACAAAGGCAGTGAATGTGCCGATGCCAAGACGCTGACCGGACTGCTGGCCTTAGGGATAACGTGCGGTGACACCCTGCGCCTGGCGGCCCAGGGCGCTGATGCACAACGAGCATTGAACGCCCTGTGCAAAACAATGCACAGCTTATCTGCTGAAGAAAAAGCCAGTGCTGAACGCGCCCGCCGCAACGCCCTAACCGCCCGTAAAACCGCGCCGGCGTGGACCCCCACGGACTCACCGGCCACCCTCTACGGCATCAGCGCCAGCCCCGGACTGGCGACCGGCAAACTTGTGCGCCACATCTCCGCCCGTTTCCAGATCACTGATCAGCCCGGCGATATCGTGGCCGAAGGCGAAGCACTGGAACAGGCGCTCTTGGCAGTTCGCGCCGGGCGTGAAACGCTGGAGGCACACACCCGCCAGCGGTTAAGCGCCGCTGAAGCCGCCATTTTCGCTGCACAGCGCGAACTGTTGGCCGACCCGATCCTGGTGCGCGATGCGTTGGCCACAATCATGCAGGGCCACGGTGCCGCCTGGTCCTGGCAACGGGCCTTGCGGGCACGGATCGCGAAGCTGCAACAAACCCCCGATCCCCTGCTAGCGGCCCGGGCGCTGGATTTGCGCGATGCGGGCGAACACGTGCTAGCCCAATTGCTCGGTATCGAACAGCGGCAAATGGTGCTCACCGGGCCGTCGATTCTGGTTGCGGAAGATCTGACGCCTTCTGACACCTTGCAACTTGACACCCGTCAGGTAGTGGGATTGGCCACCTGTGCCGGCGGTCCGGCCTCACATACCGCGATTCTGGCGCGAACTTTAGGATTACCGGCCATCGTCGCGGCGGGTCCCGCGTTACTGACGGCCCCGGAAGGGAGCCAGGCGATCATCGACGGCAGCAGTGGCTGTCTGTATCTGGACGTCAACGAGAACGATCAACAGCGCGCCGCCGAAGCGATCACCCGGCAGCAAGCTGCCCGTGAGGCATTACACGCTGTTCGCCACCAGCCAGCAACCACCACCGACGGGCATACCGTGGAAATCGCTGCCAACGCCGCCAATCCGCAGCAAGCGGCGGCGGCCCTCGATGCCGGCGCTGAAGGGATTGGTTTGATGCGCACCGAGTTTCTGTTTCTAGAACGCGGCCATGCCCCAGACGAGGAAGAACAGTACCAGGTCTATCGCGAAATGACTGAGATGCTGGCTGGACGGCGGTTGATCATCCGGGCGCTGGACATTGGCGGCGACAAGCAGGTGCCTTATCTGAATCTGCCGCACGAAGAAAACCCATGCCTCGGGGTGCGCGGCGCACGGCTGCTGTTGCAGCGCCAGGATTTGCTATATGCCCAGTTGCGGGCGCTGTACCGCGCTGCGCAGCACGGTCCATTGTGGATCATGTTCCCAATGGTCACCCATCCCGGCGAGATCGAAGCATTGCGTGAACACTGCGAACGCGCCCGCCAGCAGGTCCGTGGCCCTGAGATTAAGCTTGGCATCATGGTGGAAATCCCAGCTGTGGCGATCATAGCGGACCGGTTCGCCGCTCAAGTGGATTTCTTCTCCATCGGCACCAACGACCTGACCCAATACACTCTAGCCGTCGATCGTCAGCATCCAGAACTGGCCGCCCAGGCCGACAGCCTGCATCCGGCGGTATTGAATCTGATTGACGCCACGGTGCGCAGCGCGCAAACCGCCAGCCGGTCCGGCGGCAGCGGCTGGGCCGGGGTGTGCGGCGGGCTGGCTGGCGATCCGCTGGGTGCGCGGATTTTGACCGGTCTTGGCGTCGATGAATTGAGCATGAGCGCCCAGGACATCGCGCCGGTGAAAGCTGCGCTGCGCAGCGAATCATGGACGGCGATGCAGAAACTCGCCCAGCGCGCTCTGCGTGCTCACACTGCGGATGAGGTGCGCGCGCTATGAATCCCTTGCACTCTTCCATGCATCCTCCTCGTGTCGTCACCGTCGCCTTCAATCCGGCGCTGGACCAAACCATTGAAGTCGCCGGCTTGCAACCTGGCGCGGTCAATCGTGCCCTGCGGATGCAGATCGACGCCGGCGGCAAGGCGATCAATGTGGCGTCTTGTCTGTCAGATTTTGGCGTGAACGCCGCCGTTGCAGGTCAACTGGGCCGCGGGAACGCCATGCTGTTTGAAGCATTGTTTGAGCGCAAGAAGATCGCCAACCATTGCTGCTATCTCGATGGCCTGACCCGTGTCAATACCAAGCTGGCCGATACCGTCACCGGCGAGACTACTGATCTCAACATGCCAGGGCCAGAATTCGCGCCTGACGCCGCAGCGGATTTACTGAGCCAAGTACTGGAGCGTCTCGAACGGCTGGCGGAACATGTTGACTGGATCGTGCTGTCGGGCAGCCTGCCGCCAGGAATACCGGTCAATGCCTACGCGACCATCATCACAAGGATGCAGGCGGCAGGCATACCGGTCTTGCTGGACACCAGCGGTGCCCCGTTGAAAGCGGCACTGGCCGCCGGCCCCCGGATGATCAAGCCGAACCGGTATGAACTGGCTGAATTGCTGGACCGGCCGCTCGGCAGTCTGGCATCGCTGGTGGCCGCCGGACGGGACGTGTTGCATGGCTCGCATGGCTCGCCAGCGCCGGAATGGGTCGTGGTCTCGCTCGGCAGCGATGGCGCATTGTTTTTGACTCGCGAACAGACGCTGCACGCCCATCCCGTGCCAGTAGCGGTCACCAGCACGGTGGGCGCGGGTGACGCCATGGCCGCTGGTCTGATCGCCGCCCGTCTCGAAGACCAGTCCTTGATCGAAACCGCGCAACTAGCCACCGCCTTTTCCGCCGCCAAGCTCATGCGGCGGGGGCCTCATTTACCCCATCCGGCAGAAGTCCGCGCCTTGGCTGGGCACGTCGCTGTATCGGTCATTGACTGAAGCTGCTCTTCGAACTCGCTACGAAAAACAGAGCATCACGGTAAATCAACATGGCTAAAATCATCGCTGTCACTGCCTGTCCTACCGGCATCGCCCACACCATCATGGCCGCTGAAGGACTGGAGCAAGCCGCTACAACACTTGGCCACGATATCCAGGTTGAAACCCAAGGCCCAGCAGGTACGCGCAACACCTTGTCCGAAGCCGGTATCGCCGCTGCTGACGTGGCGATTATCGCTGCCGGTATCCGGGTAGACACTGCCCGTTTTGCCGGTAAACCATTGTATGAAACCACCACCGAACCCGCCATCCGTGACGGCGTGCGTGTCATCAATGCCGCGCTGGCCAGGGTTCCGGCAGCAGCCAAACCCGCCACTTTGCCCGCTGCTGCCTTGAAGATCGCCGCTATCACCGCCTGCCCGGCCGGCATCGCCCATACCTTCATGGCAGCGGAGGGTTTGGAACAGGGCGCCATGAATCAAGGCCACATCATCAAAGTGGAAACCCAAGGTTCAGTCGGGGCAAAAAATACCCTGACCGCCGAGGATATCGCTGCCGCCGACCTGGTGATCATCGCCGCCGACACGCAAGTAGACAAAACCCGCTTTGCCGGTAAGCGCCTGTATGAAGCCAGCACCAAAGCGGCGATTCATGATGGCGCGGCGCTGGTGCGGACCGCTATTGAACAGGCCGCCATGCAGGGCGCTGAAACCGGCAGCGCGGATTACGGCGCACCGGTCATGCAGGCTCAGGCGCAGCAGGCAGCAACCCGCACAGGGGCTTATAAACACCTGATGACCGGTGTGTCCTGCATGATTCCATTCGTGGTGGCGGGCAGTTTGCTGATCGCACTCAGTTTCGCCATCGGCGGCATCAATGTCTTCGAGGATGCCAACGCGGGGACACTCGGCTGGACGCTGTTCCAGATCGGCGCAAACGCTGGATTCACGCTGATGGTGCCGGTGCTAGCCGGTTACATCGCCTATTCCATCGCCGGCCGGCCCGGCATCGCGCCCGGCATGACCGGCGGCATGATCGCCAGCACTATTGGCGCTGGTTTCCCCGGCGGTATCGCTGCCGGATTTCTGGCAGGGTACAGCGTCAAATGGATGAGCGGCTATATCCGCCTGCCGCGCACCCTGGACGGCCTCAAGCCCGTGCTGATCCTGCCGTTGCTCGGTACGCTGGTGACCGGCTTGCTAATGTATTTCGTTGCAGGCAAACCGGCCGCCGCCGCTCTGGCCAGCATCACCGCTTGGCTCAAAGGCATGCAGGGCAGCAGCGCCATTTTCCCCGGTCTGCTGCTCGGCGCGATGATGGCGTTTGACATGGGCGGGCCGGTCAATAAATCAGCCTACGCTTTCGCCATCGGGCTGATTGTCAGCGGAGTCTACACGCCGATGGCGGCGGTGATGGCCGCTGGCATGGTCCCGCCGCTCGGTCTTGCTTTGGCTACCTTGCTGTTCAAGAACCGCTTTTCTTTGGACGAACGTGAAGCCGGCGGCGCGACTGCCGTGCGGGGTCTAGCGTTTGTCACTGAAGGCGCGATTCCTTACGCCGCCAAAGACCCGCTACGGGTGATTCCTGCACTGATGGCCGGCGCCGCCGTGACCGGTGCGTTGTCGATGGTGTTCGGTTGTGAATTACGGGTTCCACACGGTGGCGTGTTCGTGTTGCCCATCCCCAATGCCGTGACAAACTTGGCACTTTATTTGCTGGCAATTGTCGCCGGCCTGCTGATCACCACTGGCGCGCTGTTTTTCCTCAAGCGCCCCTTGGAAACTCCAGCAACGCCGGAATTGGCCAGCGTAAACCTTATGAAAGGTAAAACCTAGGCGGGAAAAGTGGCTCTCAACCCTTCCCCCAGGCGGTGGTAGACTTCCGCCTGGGGGCTTTTTATTGTCAAATTAACTCCCCTTCATGCTTTATCGCTAGGTTGGGCCATAGGCGGTAAACCAACGGCACGCAACCTGCGTCCACTGAATTGGCAGGCGCGCCACACGCTTTAGAGTCAGGTGTGCCTAAAAAAATGATGACGATGGCCGATAAGAATTCAGGTACATCGACTGCTTCAAGACAATGTAGCGGATGTGTTCCATGATTTTGAGACCGGTCCTCAGGTGGTGGGTGCAACTCCGGGAGCCGTAGCTCCCAAACTTCTCCTCAGGCGAAGGTAAATTTCCGCCTGAGGTTTTTTTATGCCAAATAACCCAAAGCCCCTTAGAAACTTTTTGCGCAACCTCTCGATAAGCAGCGCCGGCGGCGCTGGTCAAACGATTTCGTAGCGGGTGCTGCGTCCTATCCCCTGCCCTCTCAAAGGCTCAAAGACAGTTCAGGTTCGCTTCTGTCCGATAGCGTGCTGCAAATCCTTACAAAAAAACTGATAGCAAGTATGCATAGCGATTTATGCTGGTGTGGATTAACCTTATGGAAGGAGTGGATACCCAGTCATTTTCTCTGACTCAACGAAAAAACTAACGACAGTTTATAAGAATCATTGCTATGGAAATCTTCGTCTACCACACCCCCGACCAAGTCCCGGATTTAAGTAAAAAAGCCCGCAAGGGCGGCCTCGAACTCGATATGCCCGCTTGTGCCATCGTTATCGACGTGCTGCGCGCCACCACCACCATGGCCACAGCGCTGGAATCAGGCGCGGAAGCTATCCAAGTTTTTGATGACATTAGCGAATTATTCCAGATCAGCAAGCGTTGGCCAGTGGAGCAGCGGTTACTGGCCGGTGAACGGGGTGGCGAGAAACTGGAAGATTTCGATCTTGGTAATTCACCCGCGGAATGCACGCCAGAACGGGTCGGCGGCAAGCGATTGTTCATGAGCACGACCAACGGCACCCGCGCCTTGGAACGGGTGCGGCAAGTCCCGATCCTATTGACCGCATCGCTGACCAACCGGGCCGCAGTGGTGCGCTACCTGCTAGAGCATCAGCCACATACGGTATGGATCGTCGCTGCCGGCTGGCGCGGCGGGTTTTCATTGGAAGATACGATCTGCGCCGGCGCCATCGCGTGTGGACTGCGTGTCGAGCGCGACAGCGACTGCGCAGGCGATGACGAATCCATCGCCGCCATGGCGCTATTCGAACAATGGGAAACCCGCTTACCGCAATTGCTGCGCTACGCCCACCACGGACGCGGCTTGGCTGCATTGGGCTGCGGGGAAGATTTAGATTATTGTGCCCGGCTCGATAGCGTCAATGTCGTGCCGCTCCAGGTCGAGCCAGGCATACTGAAAGCAGCCGTTCTGGATTAAGACCGAGGCGCCAGCATGGGTTACTATTCCCCCGCCACGGTCATCCGTTCTAACAGCAGCGAGCCGCAACGGATGCCACCCCGGACATCCACGTCGCTGCCTACTGCTACGATACCCTTGAACAGTGTGTTCAGATTCCCGGCAATCGTGATTTCATGGACGGGATATTGAATCTGGCCGTTCTCCACCCAAAACCCCGAAGCACCGCGCGAATAGTCGCCGGTGACGAGATTGATACCGTGGCCCATTAATTCCGTCACCCACAGTCCGCGATCCAATTGCCGCAGCAACGCCTCATGATCCAATGGGCCGGGTTCAACGATCAGATTATGCGTACCGCCGGCATTGCCAGTCGTCTCCATCCCCAGCCGGCGCGCCGAGTAACTATCGAGCACATAGCCCTGCAAGACTCCGCCCGCCACTAAATCCCGGTCGGCTGTCGCAACGCCCTCATTGTCAAAAGGCGCGCTGCCCAACGCCTTGGGCCAATGCGGCCGCTCACGGATCGTCACAAAGTCCGGGAAAACCAGCGTACCGAGCCGGTCCAGCAGGAACGACGATTTCCGGTACAGCGCGCCGCCGCGAATGGCCCCCACGAAATGGCCGATTAGCCCACGCGCTAATTCTGGAGCAAACAACA
>Ga0116152_10001224_pt1 | contig 21118 bp, 18 predicted proteins | sample AD_UKC119_MetaG_FD_89894 | JGI IMG/M metagenome (GOLD analysis project Ga0116152, IMG submission 89894) | Active sludge microbial communities of municipal wastewater-treating anaerobic digesters from Hong Kong - AD_UKC119_MetaG | ecosystem: Engineered > Bioreactor > Anaerobic > Digestate...
CCCTGTCGCTTTTTCTATCGGCCCCATTGCCGTACGGTGGTACGCGCTAGCTTATTTAACAGGCTTTATTGGTGGGTGGAAATACGCGCTTCATTTATGCGGCATGAACCCCAATCATAGACCCACCCGTGAGGATATTGATAACTTTCTACCTTATGCAGTTTTGGGGGTTATTTTAGGGGGGCGCATCGGTTATGTGCTGTTCTATCAACTCTCTTTATATATAGCCAGTCCTCTGGACGCTTTTAAAGTTTGGGAAGGGGGAATGTCCTTCCATGGCGGGGCGCTCGGAGTCATTCTTGCTCTAGTTATCTTTTCATGGGTGAACAAGATACAGCTTTTGAGGTTGTCGGACATTGTTTGTGCGTGCGTCCCCATAGGTTTGTTCTTTGGCCGTTTGGCCAATTTTGTAAATGGCGAACTTTATGGTCGCCCGACTGACGTCCCGTGGGGAATGGTTTTTCCTTGGGGCGGAGAGCACCCGCGTCACCCGAGCCAGATTTATGAAGCGTTTTTAGAAGGAGCAGTTCTTTTTTCTATCTTATTGTTTTTATATAAGAAAACACAGGCGCGTCACTATCCGGGGGTCGTTACAGGTGCATTTTTGGCAGGCTATGCATCGTTTAGAATGCTCGTTGAACAGTTCAGACAGCCAGATTCCCATCTCGGTTTTATTATCGGTGAAATTTCAATGGGGCAGATTTTAAGCCTTCCTATGCTGCTCGTCGGGGTGGGGATCATGGCTTATGCTCTGAAAGACCACTTCATTCGTAAGATATGACAGCCCTCGAACATATCATAAAACAAAAAATTCGTGAGCGCGGCCCAGGGGGGTATATGGATTTGGGAGAATACATGTCTTTATGCTTATCCCATCCCGAGCATGGATATTATATGACGCGTGATCCCTTCGGGCAGAAAGGGGATTTTACAACAGCGCCTGAAATATCACAGATGTTCGGAGAGATGATAGGGGTGTGGGTGGCCGACACATGGATAAAGATGGGCTCCCCCAAGAAAATAATAATATTGGAGTGTGGGCCAGGGCGAGGAACATTAATGGCCGATGCGATGCGGGTAACAAAAAACGTCGATGGTTTTCATGATGCGGTTCAATTGCATCTGCTAGAAATGAGTCCTGTTTTAAAGGATATCCAAAAAGACAGTTTAAAAGAATATGGTGCAACATGGCACAGTGAACCCGAATCAGTCCCTACCGATTCGCCCCTCATCGTCATCGGGAATGAGTTTTTGGATGCCTTGCCAGTGCGTCAATTGGTGTTCACTGAAACAGGGTGGCAAGAAAAAGTAGTGAAAATCAATATAAACGATACGCTTCGTTTACATGAGATTGGGCTAAAAAAAGAGGTAAAAAGCCTGCTTCCTTCGTTTTTAATACCGCCAAAGTTAGGGGATCATGTTGAAGTATCACTTGAACTAAATGACTTCATTAATAAAATCACAAAAATAATATTGAATCAAGGGGGTAGTGCTTTATTCCTCGATTATGGGTTCAACCAAATGATTGCGGGTGAAACGCTACAGGCGGTCAAGAACCATCGCTATTGTGATATTTTCGATACGCCTGGTCAGGCCGATTTAACGGCCCATGTAAATTTTGCTGACTTATCGCACAAAATTTTAGAGAAAAATATGACACTTCATGGCCCAGTGTCACAGCGGGACTTTCTTAAACGTCTAGGAATAGACATTCGTGCTGAAAATTTGCACCGTCTTGCGACACAGCCACAACGGGTCGAGATCGACAGCGCCTTAAAAAGGTTAACCGGTGAAGATACAGGCAATGGAGAAATGGGGACGCTTTTTAAAGTCATTGCATTTTCTTCCGATTCGTCGATAGATTTAGCGGGGTTTGCATGATTATCATTGAAGATCAAAAATTGAATGGGGAGGATCAAAAAATCAGGCATGGTTTTTTCGGACGGCAAGGCGGCGTCAGTGAGGGGCTTTATACAAGTCTGAATTGCGGGGTAGGTTCGCATGACTCGCCAGAAGCGGTTCAGGAAAATAGACGCCGTGTTGCTCAAAAATTAAACCCTTTTGCGGATCAGCTTGTCACACTTTGGCAGATACATAGTCCTGATTGCTTCATTATCGATTCACCTGTGGGTCAGGGAGATGATCGTCCCAAGGCAGACGCCATCGTGACGGATAAAGCTGGACTCGTTATTGGGGTTTTAACGGCAGATTGTGGCCCTGTCCTTTTCGCAGGCGAGAAAGCGGATGGTGCACCTGTTATCGGTGCTGCCCATGCGGGGTGGGGGGGTGCGCTTAAAGGAGTATTAGAGTCCACCGTTGAAAAGATGAAAGAGCTCGGCACAAGACCAGAGACAATCCGTGCAGCGGTGGGGCCGTGTATTGGCCCTAAATCTTATGAAGTTTCAAAAGGGTTTGAAGCACCATTTCTTGAGCGCGATCCAGAAGATGAGCATTTTTTCCGCGCAGCGCAAAAACAAGGGCATTTAATGTTTGATTTACCAGGATATATTGCAAACCGTTTGGCGCAGGCGGGAGTCAGGCAAGTTACGATTACGGGTCATGACACCTTTGCAGAAGAGGATAAGTTTTTCTCCTATAGGCGCTGTACCCATCGTCAAGAACTTGATTATGGCCGCCAGATATCTGCGATTACGATCGCCGCGTAGGAAAAATCCTAAAATAACACAAAATAAAATGCGAAGAGTCTGATTCCTCTATTGATTTATAGGAATCCTTTTTCTAAAGTCGCGACAGAACGCGCAAAAAACCATTACGGAAACCTAAGAATGAAGATTATTTCTGGTAACTCCAACCTTCCTTTGGCCGAAGCTATCTCAGATTATCTTGGCGTACCCCTCACCAAAGCCAGTATCAAGCGTTTTTCTGACATGGAAGTGTTTGTCGAGATTATGGAGAATGTGCGCGGGCAAGATTGCTTCGTTGTTCAGTCAACGTCTTATCCTGCGAATGACAATCTAATGGAACTCTTAATTACGATTGATGCGCTGAAGCGCGGATCAGCAAGGCGTATTACGGCCGTCATTCCATATTATGGCTACGCCCGTCAGGACCGTAAAACAGGGGGCAGAACCCCGATTACGGCTAAATTGGTGGCGAATTTGATCACTTCTGCGGGTGCAGACCGTGTTTTGACCATGGATCTTCATGCGGGCCAAATTCAGGGGTTCTTTGACATCCCAACGGATAACCTGATTGCAAGCCCGACGATGACCCCTGATATGGAGAAGAAATTCGCAGGCAAAGACCTTGTGATGGTTTCTCCAGATGTTGGCGGTGTTGTGCGTGCCCGCTATATTGCCAAGCGCATGAATGCCGAATTGGCGATTATTGATAAACGTCGTGAAAAGGCAGGAGTTTCCGAAGTTATGAATGTCATTGGAGAGGTGAAGGCTAAAACCTGTATCCTGATTGATGATATTGTGGATTCTGCAGGAACGCTGTGTAATGCGGCGGTGGCATTACGCGATAAAGGCGCAGAATCAGTTCATGCCTATGTTGTGCATGGGGTGCTTTCTGGCGGCGCCGTTGCCCGCGTCACAGATTCCCCGATGGAAAGCCTAGTGATCACAGATTCTATAGCTGCGACAGAGGCAGTGAAGATGTCCCCAAGTATCGTCCAGTTGAGTATTGCGCCCCTGATGGGCGAGGCGATCAAGCGGATTTACGAAGAACGCTCGATTTCTGCGCTATTTAAGTAAAAATTCCTTGAATTTCCTCAAAATTTAGGCTTTATAGCATTCGAAAAGGCGGACACCCCTGGAGGACGCCTTAATTTTAATAGCTAAAAGGATAAAAACCATGGCAACAAAGCATTATGCATTGTCTGCGACGAAAAGAGACCGCGCCGGTAAGGGGGCCGCGAGAGCACTACGTCGTGAAAAACAGACACCTGCCGTCATTTATGGCGACAAAAAAGATCCCCTAACGGTAACAATTGATACCAAAGAAACCAATGTTCAATACAATAAAGGACATATGTTTACGACATTATGTGACCTTGATGTAGATGGTAAAAAGCACCTTGTTCTGGCGCGTGATGTTCAACTACATCCTGTGACAGATAATGTGCTTCACGTTGACTTTCTTCGTGTGACAGAAAAAACAAAACTAAAGGTTTATGTTCCTGTGCACTATATCAATCAGGAAACATGTCCAGGTTTGAAAGCAAAGGGTATCTTGAGCGTTGTTCGTCATGAAGTTGAAATCGTTTGTTTGGCACAAGCCATTCCTGATGCGATTGAAGTCGACATGAGCAATTTCAAAATTGGTGATAATATCAAAATCAGTCACGCTAGTATGCCTGCAGGAACATCTCCTGCCATTACAGACCGTGACTTTGCACTTGCTTCTATCTCTCCACCACGTATTGTTCTGGATGATGAACCTGCCGAAGGCGAAGAAGGTGCAGAAGGTGCTGAGGCTTCTGCCGAAGGCGCAGAAGGTGAAAAAGCTGAAGCTAAGGAAGAAAAATCAGCCGAATAAAGCTTTTTTAAATGTAATTATCGAAGAGGACGCTATAGCAGTGTCCTCTTTTTTTGTTTATAACAATTGTAATGTTTAACTGGCTTAAAAAACGAAATACGGAAGATATGTGGTTGATTGTCGGATTGGGAAATCCTGGAGATAAATATAAGGCTAACCGGCATAATGCAGGCTTTATGGCGGTCGATCAAATCGCAGGTGACAATATGTTTTCACCCTTTAAATCAAAGTTTCAGGGCGAGATTGCCGAAGGGCGTATCGGCAGTCAAAAGGTAGCGATTTTAAAACCACAAACTTACATGAATGAGTCGGGTATATCTGTGCGCAAATGCGCGGATTTTTATAAAATAGAACCAGATAAAATTATTGTTTTTTATGATGAGCTAGATTTGGCACCTGGTAAAATCAAAGTCAAAAAAGGTGGCGGCGCAGGTGGGCATAATGGCATTAAATCTATCGATGCGCATTTGGGTGATAAAGACTATTGGCGGGTGCGCTTAGGAATTGGTCATCCAGGTGATAAAAACCGCGTCAGTGGATATGTCTTAAGTGATTTTAGTAAAGAAGAACAAAAATGGTGGCCAGATTTTATCAACGTTGTGGCGCGCCACGTGGAACATCTTGTGCAGGATCGGCAAGACGATTATATGACGCGAGTAGCAGAAAATTTTAGAATATAAGGAATAAAAAGATCATGGGTTTTAATTGTGGAATTGTAGGGTTGCCGAATGTTGGAAAATCAACCCTGTTTAATGCGTTAACGGCAACCGCGGCGGCGCAAGCGGCGAATTTTCCGTTTTGTACAATTGAACCGAATGTCGGAAAGGTCGCGGTACCAGATTCGCGTTTGGATAAAATTGCAACTATTGGTAAGTCGGCGAAGATTGTGCCGACCCAATTGGAATTTGTAGATATTGCAGGTCTTGTTAAAGGCGCAAGCACAGGAGAAGGGTTAGGGAATAAATTTCTAACCAATATCCGTGAAACCGATGCAATCATTCATGTTCTGCGCTGTTTTGAAGATGATGATATTACGCACGTGGAAGGATCGGTTGATCCTATCCGTGATGCTGAAACGATTGAGACAGAATTATTACTTGCCGATTTAGAATCAATTGAAAAACAAATCGCCAATGTAGAACGTAAGGCCAAAGGTGGCGATAAGGAATTTAAGGGTCAGTATGAATTTATGCTGAAAGTGAAAGCGGCACTATCCGATGGAAAACCTGCGCGTAGCGTTCAGGCGGATAATGAAGATGAAACCCGTTGGGCTAAACATATGGGGATGTTGACGGGTAAAAAAATTCTCTATGTGTGTAATGTGAACGAAAATGATGCGGCGACAGGAAACACATGGAGCCAAAAAGTAGAGGAGATGGCCAAGGCGCAAGGAACGCAAAGCGTTGTAATTTGTGCGGCGATTGAATCTGAAATCGCGCAATTGGAAAGTGCTGAGGAGCGGGCAGAATTTTTAGAAACAATTGGTTTGAAAGAAGCAGGATTAGACCAGATTATTAAAGCGGGATATGCTTTGTTAGGACTGCAGACTTATTTTACATGTGGTCCGAAAGAAGCGCGCGCCTGGACGATGCGCGCAGGTGCAAAGGCGCCAGAGGCGGCAGGTGAAATCCATAGTGATTTTGAAAAAGGATTTATTAAAGCCGAAGTGATTGCCTTTGAAGATTACATTTTAAACAATGGAGAGCAGGGTGCTAAAGACGCAGGTAAAATGCGCCAAGAAGGCAAAGACTACGTCGTTCATGACGGCGATGTTATTCTGTTTAAATTTAATGTTTAAGCAATTTGTGGTGTTTTAGGTGTCAAATCTTCTTGCTGCGGCCTTGTGAGGAACCGTGTAAGCTGCACCAGTAACTGTCGCGGTATGCGTCGGTTCTGTTTCTTTGTTTGCAGCGGGGGAATTAGGTCTAACTGTTTGTGATATACCAAATTGACCAGATAAGCTTGTATCGTCAGTTGGATTTGGATCTACATCTGGTTTGGGTGTAGGAGTGACTTCAGTATAACCAAATCTTTCCATGATATAATGATCCATCAGTTTAGGATTGTTTTTGAGAGCACTCCGAGAGTCATTCGTGGTAAAGAAATTAAGATCAAACCAACCATTTTCATCATAACGTTTAATATATTCTGCAACTTCTGGGTGGTGCGCAGACAAGTTCTCTATTCGATCAGAGAAGGCAGTATCAATTTTTTCTTTTGTATTGTCAAAAAGATCTTTTTCTTCACTCATGATATTAACGAGTTCACCACTCGAAATTTTATCTACAAAATTTTGTGTTAAGTTGTATTTTTGCATTGTGGACTGAACATCAGGATGCGTGATATCAGCACCCATTTCTAAAAGATATCCCGTATTCATGATGTCACTAAAACGTTGTTCAGCAGCATTTAAAGCTAGATCACGATCGCGTGTTTCGCTTAAATATAGACGTTCAATAATTTCTAAGCGTTCGCCAGAGCTTAGGATCGATAAAGTTGATTCAAACCCCTTTGACGTTGACACAAGTTTATTAACTTCAGCAGAAACAGCGTTTCTATAAGTTGTCGCTTGCTCTTGCCATGCGGCATATCTTTCAGAGGCATCTTTAGTGATTTCATACGGTGCCATCATTGGAATATGTGGAGGAGGGTTTTCTATTCCAAAGGTAACGAGTTCTTGTTTTGCCTGAATCAGGGCGTGTAACTCTACTGGTTGACCCTCTATGTTTCCAGGAATTCTATGCATAACATCTGATATTATTTCTGAGCGGATTGTATTTGGAGTAAACAGGCTCATAGATAGGTTTTCGGCAATTGTTTGGTCAAGGTCAGGTGCGTATTGATCTAGCCAATCTTGAAAATTTGAATATGTTGCATATTCAGCACCTGCTGTTAAAACAATAGAAGCTCCAGTAGGGTCAAGAGTACTAACACCAACATCTGCAAGTAATATAGCTTCGTTTTGCGTACTCATATCTTTAAAAGCATCGCAAGCCGCCTGATCAATTTTTCCTGAAGCCAAAAGTTTTTCCACTTGAATACGTTGCAATTCAGAAGCGTAAGAACTGAAATACGCCATACCAACTCCTGCAGATAAACCGATAGCTGTTCCTACAACAGGTAGATTTGCAGCCAGTCTTCCTGATTTGAACCAGGCATTAATACCCTTTAGTTCAGTAGCAACTGCTTCAGCGCCACCTGAACTTAAAAGTCTTCTTGCATCTCTAGCAGCTTGAGCTGCTTCATCATTAGCGTCAGCTACACCAACCATTACTCTGGCAGTATCATCTGCAGCACTAACTTTTGTTCTTGGAGTATGTGGTGCGGTGTCTACACGAGGAATTGTATCCACGTCCGTTGGTGCCTCTAGACCCGTAGATTGGGATCTAGGAGCTAACGAATCCTCTGTACTAGGGACTCTTGGTGTATCCGCTACTCCTTCTTCTACGAAAGCGGGGGACTCTATGTCTATAGTAGGTATAGTCGGTTTTTCAACAGAATAAGTTTCTGTAGGAGGAACAATGTTTGTTCCAGATATTTTTGTAAAAGCAGCAGTAAAAGGAGATAATGTTGCCTTTAATCCATCAGCAACACTTTGGAATTTATTGGTTAGACTGCGCCGCAACTGATTAACATCAAAAATATTATCTATATCTAGCGCTGAAGCTTTAAGACCTGTTGATGCTACTGCGGTTGTAGCATTCGCGTTAAACAAATATGAATATCCTATGAATGCGGCGGCACCTAAAATAGCAATTTTTGCAGCGTTTTTAACTAATTTTTTTGTGTAAGACGCCGCAGAACTTATGCCACGGAAGGCGGCATAAGCGATGGCAACTCCAGAAACGCCTAAAATGAGTTTTGCAGCTGTCCCGCCAACTCTGTTTTCTAACCAATTGTAACCGATATAACCTGCACCAGCCCAGGGTGCCACGCGCCCTGTCGTGCGTGCGGCGCCATCTAGAAGACTTCCGCCTAACCTATTTCCTAGTGTAGTTATACCCAATCATTCCTCCTGATATCTGGCTACATTATATGCTTAAATGGTTAAGGAAGTCTAAAGAGTGTCAAATATTCCAATTTTTTCAATTGGTTATGGTGTTTTAAGAAAATTGAAATATTGTGCGTTTTTCACGCGGCTTTGGCTTTTGGCGCGCGGACAAGCGATTCATACGCATCGCGGAGCTTGCGCGTTACAGGACCAACAGTGAAGGTTGAATCGTTAATTTTACCGATTGCAGTGATTTCTGCCGCCGTGCCTGTGACAAAAATTTCATCCGCAGAAAGAAGCTCTTCTAAAGTAATTTGGCACACATCAACAGAGAAACCATGTTCTTCTGCAAGCTTAATGACAGTTTGGCGCGTCAGGCCGTTCAGGAAACAATCAGGATCTGGTGTTTTTATTTTACCATCTTTGATCATAAAAATATTTGCGCCAGTACATTCGGCAACAAGACCGCGATAATCAAGCATTAAGGCATCGGTAAAGCCTGCGGCTTCAGCCGTGTGTTTTGACATGGTGTGGGTGGCATATAAGCAAGCGGCCTTACTGGCTGTTGTCGCTGTATCAGGCATGGGTGCGCGCCATTTTGCAACCTGAAGGCTGATACCTTTTTCACGGGCTTCATTACCGAAATAACTCGGCCATTCCCAGCAAGCGATGGCAATATGAGTTTTTGTTTGTTGTGCAGAAATTCCTAATTGTTCGCTACCGCGGAAGGCAACAGGACGGATATAGGCATCTGTTAGATTATTAGCTTTGAGGATGGCGTATTTTGCCTCGTTTAATTCTTCGGCGTTCATCGGCATTTCCATGTCGATCAGTTGAGCAGAACGAATAAAACGTTCAGAATGTTCCTGACATAAAAAGATGGTACCGTTATAGGCGCGTTCCCCCTCAAAAACGGAGGAAGCATAGTGCAGACCATGTGTTAGGACGTGGACTTTGGCATCACGCCAGGGAACGATCTTCCCGTTGTACCAGATGAGACCATCACGATCGCTAAAATTTCCTGCCATTTTTTCCTCTTTTTTTATAATTTAAATACGCCCCTATATTTTGCGAAAATGAAGGAAAATGCAAGGATATGTTGTGAAAATTCCTGCAAACTGTTACTCATTTTAGAATGAATGAACGCCTTAAAAAGCAGAATTTGGCTAGACTCCCCCATATCCTGGTCGTGGATGACGATGACCGTATCCGTATGCTTGTGGCGCGTTATCTAAGCGATCACGATTTTTTTGTGACAACAGCCGCCGATTCTGCGGAGGCGAAGGCGGTTTTAAGCTTTGCAGAATATGATGCGCTTGTGGTCGATGTCATGATGCCAGGTCAAAGCGGGATGGAATTTACACAAGAACTTCGCCAATCGGGAAAAATGCAAAAAGATATTCCTGTCTTGCTGTTGACGGCAATGGGAGAGACAGAAAACAAAATTGAAGGACTGACTTCAGGGGCAGATGATTATTTGACCAAACCTTTTGATCCACGCGAACTGGTTTTACGCTTGCAGGCAATTTTACGCCGCCGCCCTCAAAAGGATCAAGAACAGGCAAAGCTTAAAATTGGGCGCTGGACATTTGATTTTGATCATAATGAACTTCTTGATGAGGCTTCGGACCACTCTGTTAAATTAACGGATGGTGAGGCCAATTTGCTCAAAGCTCTTTCTGTGCATACAGGGCAGGTGATGAGCCGAGAAGATTTATCCGAAGCCTGTGGTTTGGCTTCTGATAAAAGAACAGTCGATGTACAGGTTACGCGCCTGCGCCGTAAGGTAGAAGAAGACAGCAATAACCCGCGTTATATCCAAACGGTTCGGGGTAAGGGATATATTTTGCGAGCAGAGAAAATTTAGCAGGTTATTTTATGAAGATTAAATTTTTTAAAATACCCTTTATTAAACGTTTTTTGCCACGGTCTTTATTGGCGCGTTCACTACTTATCCTGGTTGTACCGATTGTTTTAACATTAATCATTAGTACATATATCTTTTTCAACCGTCATTGGGATACGATGGCAAGCAGGCTCGCTGCGGGTGTTGCGGGAGAGATTAATTTTCTAGTCGAACAAGTGAGACACGGACCTGCAGACATGGCAAATCTGGAGCTATCCCGTCTTAGTCAACGGGATATGCAGATTAATTTTGGCTTCATCCCAGGCGGAGAGATTGTTCCTGATCCTTATGTGTATAGAGGGCGAGGCAACATCATAAAAGAATTTTTGGCCAAGGAGTTGGATTCAAAATTGCAATATCCTTATCGCATTATGGTGGATGTTGAAGAAAAATGGACCAAGGTTCAGGTGCAGATTGAACAAGGTGTTCTTGTTTTTGTTGTGCCACAAAACCGTCTTTTTTCAACATCTGGATATATCTTTTTGTATTGGATGATTGGTGTTTCTTTTATTCTTCTTATCGTGGCCATTCTTTTTATGCGTAATCAAATACGCCCCATCAAAAGATTGGCTATTGCAGCAGAGAAGTTAGGAAAAGGGCGTGATGTTCCGTTTTTCAAGATTGAAGGCGCGCGCGAGGTCAGGCAAGCATCGCGTGCATTCATCGACATGCGGGAAAGAATTAATAGGCAAATCGAACAGCGTACCGCCATGCTTGCAGGGGTTTCACATGATTTACGTACCCCCTTAACGCGAATGAAACTACAGGCAGAAATGATGTCTGAAAATGAAGACGTTAAAGAATTAAAAAATGATATTGAAGACATGCAGCGTATGATTGATGCCTATTTACAGTTTGCGCGTGGCGATGGGAATGAGAATATTGAAAGAGTAAATGTTGTTCAAATCCTAGAACGATTATCTCAAAATTTTGCTAGAGAAAGTTTTCAATTAGAAATAAACGCCAATCAAAACCAAAGTTATGATTTGTTGGTTCGGCCTGTGGCTTTTGAAAGATGTTTAACAAATATTATTTCCAATGCACACAAATATGCGCAGAAAGCATGGGTCAGTATTGAGCGAGATGAGGATAATATTCAAATCACGATTGATGATGATGGATGTGGGATTAAAGAAGAATCCTATGAAGATGTTTTTAAACCGTTCTTCCGCGAAGACAAATCACGTAATGCCAAAACAGGTGGGGTGGGGCTTGGTCTACCCATTGCGCAGGACATTGTGTTGTCCCATGGTGGTGACATAAAACTTTCAAAAAGCTCTAAAGGAGGGCTTCGCGTGGTTTTGTCTATGCCATTGTAAGTTAATGTAGGCGCTCTCCTAAGGGGGTGCTTTCTTTGTCTGGTGAAATTAAAGTTATATTGCCGTTTTCATCGTTAAACCCCAGTACCAGAACTTCAGACATGAAGGGGCCAATTTGCTTCGGTGGGAAGTTGACGACGGCGGCCACTAGCTTGTTTTTCAACGTGTCAGGGGTATAATTTTGAGTAATCTGTGCAGATGTTTTCTTGATGCCTATATCATTGCCAAAATCTATTTTAAGCTTATAGGCAGGGCGACGCGCTTCGGGAAACTCCTCGGCCTCTAGAATGCGTCCCACGCGTATATCGACCTTTAAAAAGTCGTCAAATTCGATTGTCATGCGTATTTCCTCTATAATATTATATTATGTAAACAAACCTTTGAAATAATTAGAAATATTAGGGAACTTTTAACTCTATTCAGACATGATGCAATAAGGAAATTCTTTCTTTTCATGTAACCGCGTAATTCTACACAACCATAAAAGATGACGACAGCAGTAGGAAACGACAACTATAGACCTGGTATGGAACCGCCTGAACCGATGAAGCGGAACAGCGGATGGCTTTATAGCAACCTGGCTCAACTGATGGTGTTTTTAAATGGTTTGATTTTAACCATTACGGCATTTGCGACACTGAGCGTTTTTATTGATGAAATCGTGAAAGAGGGACTCATTAAAGTTAACGAGGATGTGAAGCAGTACGTCATTGCGGGATATCAAGACACAGAACATAGTTTGAATATTCTTTCCACGGTTATTCTTATGTCAGAAGAAAATGTCATTAAGAATATAGAAAACTATATCAAAAGAGACAGGCTCGGCCTTAGTAACCTTAAGGAAATATATTACCTTAAATCAGCACAGGCATCTCCATCAGAAATTATTTCTTTGCAGGGGGATTCTGCATTTTTAAACTCGTTCAAAAAACCAGATGACTTTCGATCTTTTATTAACCTTCAGGTAGGGGCAGGGAATCAACCGATGTACGCTATTACCTCGCTTCCTAATTTACAAACCAAGGGAGAGACCAAAGAAGAGGGTAAGGTTTATGATCGATTATTTGCGATTATTCGTCCTGTGCGTGTTTCATCAGAATATTCCGAATATATTGTGGCAACTGTCAGTATGGATAGTTTCATCAAGGTTGATTGGTTGCAAAAAAACGCCGCCATTAGTGATTTGCAAATTATCGATACAAAAGGAGACTTGCAAATTTACGCTTATCAAAAATCACCTGAAAAAGCGATCAAGGATTCAAAATATACCAATATGTTTGATACAAAAATGGCGGATAGAAATTTTGATGTAAAGCTTGATCTTGTTATTAATTCCAGAGAATCTTTTTTACAAAAGATACCCTTGTTGATGTTGCTTTTTGGAGTGACGTTGACACTGATTGGGACGTTATACGTACGAAATAACCAAACCCAATCCCTTAAGCTGTCTGAAATGAATAAGAAACTGGCTTATAAAAACTTTGAACTTAATCAGGAGATGACCGAACGGGGAAGGTTGAGCCAAGTTATCCAAAAAACTGCACGTGAAAATACTGCGATCATTAATGCAGTGAGTGACATTATCTTTGAATTGGGTGTTGATGGAAAAATCTTGTTTTTAAACAATTCATGGAACAATGTTACAGGCTTTCAACAAGAGCGATCTATTGGAAGAAATCTATTTGATTTGCTTTACGGGCCAGATCAACAAGAACAGCGCGATAATTTTGATCAATTGGTAAAAGGGCAAAAAAAGTCTTATCGCGTCTTTACACGATTACGCAGTGCCGATGGAACCTTCCGTGCAGTTGAATTAGCGATGTCGATGTTACGCCAAGACGAAAATAAAGAAATGCGGGTAGTGGGGACAATAACGGATGTGGAAGAGCGTCGTCGCGCTGAAAGAGCATTAAGTGAAGCAGAAAAGAAATATCGTACCATCGTTGAAAATGCGGCGAGTGGTATTTATCAAGTAACGCCCGAGGGGCAGTTTTTAAGTGCAAACCCTGCTTTTGCCAAAATTACAGGATATGCAACACCAGAAGATGTTTTGCGTGAAGTTAAAAATGCAAAAAAACAGCTATACGTTGATTATCCAGGGCGTGAGAAATTTTTAAGTGAAGTGATCGCTTTAGATTTACCACAAAGCGTTGAAACTCAAATAACCCGTCAAGATGGCCGTGTAATTTGGGTGAGTGAAACAGTTCGCCCTGTGCGTGATGATGAAGGCGCGTTGTTGTTCTTTGAAGGAAACATGGAAGATATTGATCAACGCAAAAAGGCTGAAATCGCTCTCACAGACGCAAAAATAGAATCTGACTTGGCAAACCGGGCGAAATCAGAGTTTCTGGCAAACATGAGTCACGAGCTTCGGACGCCATTGAATTCCATCATTGGTTTTTCGGAAATTATAAAGAACGAAAGTTTTGGGGAGTTGGCGCATAAAGAATATAAAGAATATGCGGACAATATTTTTGAAAGCGGAAATAATTTACTACGCGTAATTAATGAAATCCTTGATGTGTCGAGAATTGCCGCAGGTGAACGCACGCTAAACGAAACAATTGTAAATGTAAAAATGGTTGTAAAATCTTGTTTGGATTTGATGGAAGGCAAGATGAAAGCAGCTAACATGCGTATTGAAAACAAGATTAAAGATTCTGATCTTGGTTTTGTTGGTGAAACACAATCCGTCAAACAAATGCTATTAAACTTAATGTCCAATGCTATTAAGTTTAGCCCGCCTGGTGGGTTTATCATGCTTGATTCAGAAATTGATAGTCAGGGACGTCTGCGTCTTTCTGTTACTGACACAGGAATCGGGATGAATGAGAGTGAATTGGAAAAAGCATTATCTCCATTTGGGCAAATTGACAATGATCATAAACGGGCAAAATCAGGAACTGGTCTTGGATTAACGCTCGTGAAGTCGTTGGTTGAACTGCACGGTGGTGAATTGGAAATGGTATCCCAAAAGGGAATAGGGACAACGGCAACGCTAATATTCCCTGCTAAACGCGTAACACAGAGAAATTCAAAAAAGCCAAACTCTTCTGAATCTCAGGCGACGATGCAGACTAAAGACGCATAGATCTTTCATGAAGATCATCATCGCTCAGTTCTAATATTTTTTTTGCAATATCGTAACTATATCCCGCCCGTGCCATTGCAGCCAATGATTTTTCAAACGAATGTTTTTTGAGATGATCGTAAGGGCCGAGTTTCTTTTTTCTAGCAAAAGTGATGGCGGCATAAAGGTCGCCGTTTCCATCATTATCATATTCACAAATATCATGATTTTTTAGTTCTCGGTGAATGGTGTCGCGCTCATATCCTTTTTGCTTTAGTTTCATTTCTATTTGTAAGGAAGAAAGACCGCGGCGTCTTAGGGAGGTAATCATTCCTTTTAAGTAAGCTTTATCATCTAGTAACCCAAGCTCCTGAAATTTTATAACCAGTTGTTCTAACCATTTCTTACACTGTTCTATATCTTGTTCTGTGTGATGGCGGCATGATTTTTGAATTTTGCGCATCATGACAGATGTGAAGTGCATGCTGCTGGCAGGAAAACGCTGAAGGTAGGCTAGCCCTGAATTATAGAGGTAACGCTCAGAGATTTTTTTAGGTTTTTTAAATTCGCGTTTTTGCCCTTTTTTGCCCTTGTATTTGGGTGCGTCTAGTTTATCTTCAGAGCTTGAAATCATAGGGAAGTATAGCATGGAAATGTCAGATTTTAAGGAACAAAACTTACAACCGCGTAAAATTGTGGGGTTAAATGCCATCGGCTTGCAAACCTTAGTAAAGAAGGAAGTTGGCCGTTTCGTTAATGTATATACACAGACAATTGTGGCTCCTGTTGTTACGACTTTGTTGTTCTATGCCGTCTTTGCATTGGCCTTTGGGGGCATTACCCGCACCATTGGGGATATTCCTTATCTCGTTTTTCTGGCACCAGGACTTGTGATGATGACAATGGTGCAAAATGCTTTTGCGAATACATCATCATCAATGGTAATTGCGAAGGTACAAGGGAACATCGTTGATATTTTAATGCCTCCTTTATCGCCGACGGAGCTTTATCTAGGATTTGTAATCGGGGGTGTGTGTCGCGGCCTGATGGTTGGGGCAGTTGTGATTATTGTTGTCAGTACTTTTGTGGGACTCAATATTTACTCTATTCCCGCTATTCTGATCTTTGCGCTTTTAGGAAATATGATGCTGTCGAGTATTGGTCTTGCGGCAGGAATATGGTCACAAAAATTCGATCATATCGCAGCGGTAACAAATTTTTTGGTGACGCCTCTCACTTTTCTATCAGGGACATTTTACTCCATTACCCAATTGCCTGAGGTTTGGCATGCTCTAGCGCTCTATAATCCGTTCTTCTACATGATAGACGGATTTCGTTATGGTTTTATTGGTCATGCGGATGGGAATGTCTATGTGGGATTAGCTTTGTTAACTTTTGTGAATGTGCTGCTGTCAATGCTGACTCTATGGATGTTACGAACGGGTTATAAGATTAAAACCTGATTCAATAAGCTAATTTTTGTGGTATAGTAAACGATATGAGCTCATCTGATCCCCTAACAGACTTCTCTGGCAACATCGTCCGACCTTTTCAACTCGAAGTTTCAAGCCTGAGAGGGCGTATTGTTCGGTTTAATGATGCATTGAACAGCATCTTAACGCCCCATAATTATCCTGAAGTGGTGAGCCAGTTACTGGCTGAAACAATCACACTTTGCGCCTTGCTTTCATCAATGTTGAAATATGAAGGGGTGTTTACATTGCAAACGCAAGGGGATGGCCCGATTTCAATGTTGGTTGCAGATATGACAAGCGATGGAGAAATAAGAGGGTGTGCTTCGTTTAATGAAGAAAGATTAATGAAAGTTACAAAGCAGCTTTCCGTTTTTTCGGATGACGTTGATGAAAGCTCTGATAACCATCTGGCTCAACTCTTGGGGAAGGGGTATATAGCCTTTACCGTGGATCAAGGTGATAAATCCGAAAGATATCAAGGAATTGTTGAATTAAAGGGTAAGTCTTTGGTGGATTGTGTTCAGCATTATTTTAATCAGTCTGAACAGATTGGCACGGGCATTAAAATGGCGGCCGCCAAGCGTGACGGTAAGTGGTACTCTGGCGGCATTATGTTACAACACATGCCAGAAGAGGGCGGATCAAAAGGCGAAAAAGTAGAAACAAATCTAGATGAGGATGACTGGCGCCGGGCAATGATTTTAATGGGAAGCTGCACGGAAGATGAACTTCTGGCAAAAGATTTAACCTCTTATGATATATTAATGCGTCTGTTTCATGAGGAAGGGGTTCGCGTATTCAAACCAACACGTCTTTCACATGTATGCCGTTGTTCTGAAGAAAAAGTAGAAAAAGTCATTATGATGATGGGCGAAGAAGATATTGATGAAATGTCTGTCGATGGCAAGATTGTTTTAACGTGTGAATTTTGTAGTAAAGATTATGTTCTTGATCCTGTGATCATCGGTAAAAAGGCAAAATCTGTGAGGGACGGTGACCCGCTTCATTAAAATTACTGTTTTGTTTTTGGCCTTATTCGTTGGCGCATGCACCCATCAAAAAAACCCTATGGGTAAACCTCTGCCTGACCTAACTTATGATTATTTAATACCTTATAGTCCTTACAATGGATCTGTCATCATTCGCCAGAGCGCCGTTCTTGATCCTCGGACAAAGCAGGCAAGTCAAGGCTTTATCAAGGCGCCAGATAAGCTTATTCAGCGTTACGCCAAACAAAGATTTGTCACACAGGATAACCATCCAGAGTTGCCTGTGCGAAGTATTTTTGATGTTCAAAGACTTTCTTTTTATAAAAAAAGTGATGAAGAAAACATCATTGGAATTTTGTCTGGTGCAGCAGCAGATTACTACACGTTGGATTTACACATTACCCTATCTGTTGTTCAGTCGAATGGGCAGTTGGGCAGGCCTTATGAAATAAAGTTAAAAAGAGAACTGCTGATTCCTGATAACACATCTTTGGCCGAGAAGGAGATTTTACAGTTTGAATTTTTAGAAAAAGTGATGACCAGTATTGATGAAGTTATCACAACCTTCATGTCTCACATGAAATAATTATTTTTTCCAAAAGCTCGGTAAAAACAAGACAAGAACAGTAAAGAGCTCTAGCCTTCCTAAAATCATGCCAATACACATTAACCATTTAGCTATATCAGGAAGAGGTTGGAATGTTCCAGAAGGGCCGATCACATCACCCAATCCAGGACCAACATTAGAGATGGTTGTTGCGGCGCCTGACATAGCCGTCATGAAATCAAGTCCGACAAAGGAAAGGCAAATAGCCAAGATAGAAAAGCTTAGAGCGTAAACAAAAAAGAATCCCATAACGGAGGAAGAAATTTCCTTGGATAAAGGATGATGATTATAGTGCGGCGTGAATATACCGTGGGGATGAATAAGCTGTTTTAATTGGGCCATGGTGACAGAGTAAATGACCTGAAAACGGAATACTTTGATGCCACAAGTAGTTGACCCCGCGCAGCCACCAATTACCATCAGAAAAAATACCAATATCACGGCGAAACCACCCCATGCGCCATAGTCACCGTTGGTGAATCCTGTTCCTGTAATCACGGAAACGACATTAAATGTTGCGCGGCGGATTGCAAGTTCAACAGTTTCATGATCATTCATAATCAGATAAATAATCATTGTGACAATCGCGAAAGACACAATGACGATAAAGGTGCGCACCTGAGTGTCATTGAATAAAGCAGACCAGTTTCCGCGCACGGCTTTAACGAAAAGGACGAAAGGAAGGCATCCCAAAATCATAAAAAACACACAAATCATTTCTATCGTGGTCGAATCAAAATGAGCAAAAGAAGCATCAAAAGTTGAAAATCCGCCAGTGGAAATGGTGCTTAAAGCATGTGTAAAGGCGTCAAATCTTGACATGCCTGCAAATTGGTATGAAAGCGCGCATATAACCGTTAAACACACATAAATGATACCGATAACACTTGCCATTTGCGTAATGCGCGGAAGTGCTTTTTCATGCTCGGACAGTTCTACTTGGAAGAGTTGCATTCCCCCGACTTTTAAGAAAGGCATAACCGACATGGCCATTAAAATAATACCAATACCACCGAGCCATTGAAGAATTCCCCGCCATAACAATATTCCTGGAGGAGAAGTGTCGAGGCCTGTAATAACAGTCGATCCTGTTGTTGTAATTCCAGAAACGGATTCAAATAGGGCATCTGTTATGCTTAAATTAAGCGCAGATAAAGAAAAAGGAGCAGCAGCAACAACCGCTAGAGACACCCAGCTTAATGTTGTAAGAACAAAAGTTTGTCGAACGGATAGCGAAAAAGTTTTACCAGCATTGGTTAAAATTAAAGCCCCCCCCAAGAAGGCAGTAAAAGTCATGCAAAGTAGAAAGACTTTCCAGTCTGGGTTTTGTGCGTACAGGTCAACAAGGATTGGAAAGATCATGCTTGCGGCAAGAGTGCAGAGCAAGATACCGATAATATAAAGGATGGGGCGCATATTCATGGAAGCATTTTAGGCGCAGAAAGATTTTGTCGCAACAATTCTTATGACGAGAAAAAGAAAATAAAAAAGGCTGGATAAACCAGCCTTTTTAAAATTGTTATACTTGTTATTCCAGAGATTATTGGAATGTGATCTCTGTCCGGCGGTTTGCAGGTTCACGCACATCATCTGGTGTTTGAACAAGCAATTCGTCTTCACCGCGGTGGTTAACGGTTAGTAGATTTGCATCAACACCGCGTTTAACCATTGCATCGCGAACAACATTCGCACGTTTCATTGAAAGTTTCTCATTGTAGTCGCGAGAACCTGAGGTATCTGTGTGACCGACAAGATCAATAGAGATCAGGCTACGGCCTTTTGCTTCTTCAGCAGCAGCATCAAGGATCGCGTTCGCTCCTGCGTTCAATGAGTATTCATCCCAGTCAAAGAAAACGATGTATTTTGCATTTTCAACTTTCATTGGTTCTGCAGGATTAACATCGAAAGCGTTTGCAGGCTCGGGCGCAGGGGCAGGCGCAGGCATTGCTGCTTCCAACTTCGCTAGAGCATCCATGAATTGTGACTTACAGGCAGAAATGTTGTCTGCTTGAAAGTTTTCTTCCTGCTCTTCAATCCAACAGTCAAACTTAACTTGAGCAAAAGCAGAAAGGTCTGGTTGTGTTTCCCGTGCGCCCAAAGCGAAAACATTCACAAGGCGAGAGCGTGCGACGATCAGCTCTTCCGCATTTCCAGGTAAAAGTTCCCAATCACTGACAGGTTCTGGCATGACCATGTCACCTCGTGCAGCAGCCAAACCTTTGCGAGAGAAGTGCAACGCATCTGCATGGTCTTTGTATGTGTTTAATTCGCTATTGATGAATTCCTGATATCCTTTGGTCAGTTCTTGTGTGAAAGCATTTCCAACGGCGTTGGTTTCATTTAAAGCCTTAACCTCGTCCATTTTGTCAAAAGAACAGGCGCTGATGCTCAAAACAGCAACAAGCATAAGTAGGGGGCGCAGCATCTTCATTATTGAAAACTCCTTGAATTAGTAATTTATGCGCTTCAGTAACTTTAAAACGCGATGATTATGACTTTTATAACCTTATAGGGGTTATTGTAAAGATATCTTTGAATAAAAAGGGTTTTTTATTCTCAGTCAGGTCTTATTTGAAAAGAAGGTCAGGTCAGAGAGTGTTGAGGAATACACAGGTTAATCTGTTGAAATAAAATAATTATTTAAGTTTTTAGGGTTTTTGTTGAGGAAACCCTTGACTTTATGGCGTCATTTCGCGATGTTCTGCGCGGTTTAAAGGGTAAAAAACCTGCAAATAACAAAAAATATCCATAAATTTAAAACATTAAAGAAGGTGTGTAGACTATGATGAAACCATTATCTGGAACCAAAATTGCTGTCCTTGTTGCTAACGGCTTTGAAGAAAAAAGCTTTCTAGAAGCCCAAAAAATGATAATCGAAATGGGCGCGACCATGCGTATTATCAGTACAAATCAAGGATTGGTAAATGGTTGGGATGGTTCAGCGTGGGGACATAATTATGCTGTGGATGCCCCTTTGAACACCGCTTTGGGTGTTGATTACAACGCTTTGGTTATTCCAGGCGGGACACGCAGTATTGATAAATTGAAGATGACAGCCCATACCCGCCGCTTTATCGGCAGTTTTATGGCTTCGCAAAAACCCGTGATGGTGATGGGGGATGCGGTCATGTTGATGGCGCACGCGGAGCAATTGGACGGTAAAATTGTTGCGGGCCCTGCGGAATCACGCGCTCTTGCAACACAGCAAGGAGCTCAGTGGTCAGAAGAGTCTGCGATTATGGATGGGGCGATGTTGAC
>Ga0116152_10001226_pt1 | contig 21103 bp, 27 predicted proteins | sample AD_UKC119_MetaG_FD_89894 | JGI IMG/M metagenome (GOLD analysis project Ga0116152, IMG submission 89894) | Active sludge microbial communities of municipal wastewater-treating anaerobic digesters from Hong Kong - AD_UKC119_MetaG | ecosystem: Engineered > Bioreactor > Anaerobic > Digestate...
AAGATTTTGATATGGTAACATTCGTAGGTATTAATGATATAAATGATGTATTAAAATATAAAGGTAAAAAAGTTTATATTAATCGTGATGAATTTAAATTTGATGGTATTTTATATGAAGATATTATTGGATTAGATGTATATAGTGATGATAAAAAAATAGGATATGTATCTAGTATAGTAAAAAGTAGTGCTCATCCTATATTAGTAGTAATAGTAGATAAAAAAGAAAAATATATTCCTTATATAGATGAATTTATTATGAATGTTGATTTAGATAAAAAAAGAATAGATGTTAAATTAATAAAAGGTTTAATTAATGAAGATTGATATATTAACATTATTTCCAAATATGTATAGTGGTTTTTTATCAGAATCAATAATTAAAAGAGCATTAGAAAAGAAACAAGTAGAAATAAATATTCATGATATAAGAGATTATTCAAAAGATCCTCATAAAAGAGTAGACGATTATAGTATTGGTGGCGGAGCTGGAATGGTTTTAATGCCTCAACCTATATTTGATGCAGTTGATGATTTAAGAACAGAAAATAGTAAAATTATTATAATGACTCCACAAGGAAAACCATATAAACAAGATATGGCATATGACTTGACAAAAGAACAACATTTAATTATAATATGTGGTCATTACGAGGGGTTTGATGAACGTATTAGAACACTAGCTGATTATGAGATTAGTATAGGTGATTATGTTCTAACTGGTGGAGAACTTCCTAGTATGATAGTAACAGATAGTATCGTTAGATTACTAGATGGTGTTATTGAAGAAGAATCTCATATAAAAGATTCATTTAATGATAATTTACTAGATTATCCAGTCTATACTAAACCAAATGATTTTAGAGGTATGAAAGTACCTGAAATACTTTTTTCAGGTCATCATGAAAACATTAATAAATGGCGTCATGATGAACAAATAAAAAGAACTAAAGACAGAAGACCAGATTTATTAAATAAATAAGTAAGAGAGTGATAATATGGATAAAAAAGGATTTTTATTAGTAAAGGATTATAATTTTCCTAGAATAAAAGATTTGACACTTCAAGTAACAAATGGTTTTTCATTTAAACCACGTAATAGTATTAACTATGATGGGGTAGTAGTGTCTAAATTAATTATGTTTAATCCATCTTTTACTGAAACAATATTAAAGAAAAAAATTAAAAAAAGATTAGAAATATATTTAAGATTTATAATAAGCGTTATTGAAACTGATGATGATGATACAGATATAACTGATTTAAGAGCAGCTTTAAATGACCTAACAAGATATAAATCAATAATACATAATAAATATTTACAATTTTTAGATCAAAAATATAGTGATATATTAATAAAGAAAATGAATTTATTAGAACAAGAGTTAAAAGCAAAAATAATTTGCTATCAACCTAAAGAAATAGAAGAAACAAGAAAAAGATAGAAAATATTTAATAAGACTTGCTTAAAAGTCTATAATATGATAAAATCTAATTCGTAATCCGCTACTTATTATATATAATGTTATGATTACATAAAAACAAGAAGGAGAGTGTATTATGAACGTAATTGATAAAATTACAGAAAAACAATTAAGAACTGATATTCCTGAATTCCGTGTTGGAGATACAGTTAATGTTGGTGTTAAAATTGTTGAAGGTAAACGTGAAAGAGTTCAAGATTTCGAAGGTATTGTAATTGCTATTAAAGGTAGCGGAATTTCAAGAAACTTTATCGTTAGAAAAATCGCACAAGGTGTAGGAGTTGAAAGAACATTCCCAATGAATTCACCTGTTATCGATACTGTTACAGTAGTAAGAAAAGGTAGAGTAAGAAGAGCTAGATTAAACTTCTTAAGAACTTTAGTAAAACAACCAAAAATCAAAGAAAGAAGATAATGCTTATGCATTATTTTTTTTTGTTTATTAGGAATAATATGTGTTATAATTTAAATGGTGAGAATATGAAAATTATAAAAGAATTAATTCCTTATGCAATAATAATTTTAGTAGTAGTAATAATTAGATGTTATATAGTAACACCTGTAATAGTTAATGGTGCTAGTATGGAGCCAACATTAAATGATAAACAAGTATTATTATTAAAAAAATTCAGTAATAATTATAAAAGATTTGATATTGTAGTAATAGATTTTGATGATGGAACTTTTAAAAGCAGATTGATTAAAAGAGTAATTGGATTACCAGGTGAAAAAATAGAATATAATAATAGAAAATTATATGTAAATGGTAAAGAAGTAAAAGATGATTTAGCAAATATAACAGGTGATTTCACTAGTAAAGGAATTGGTAGTGAATTTGTACCAGATGATTGCTATTTAGTATTAGGTGATAATAGAACTAATTCAACTGATAGTAGGGTATTAGGTTTTATAAAAAAAGATGATATTAAGGGTTCAACTAGCTTTAGATTGTTTCCTTTTACAAAATTCGGAAAAATAGATTAAGTCTATTTTTTTTATTTCATATATTTTAAACAAAAATATGTTATAATAAAAAGAAAAAAGGGAAAGTGATTATATGAATATTAATGATTTAATAAATATTATATTAAGCGATAAACCTAGTGATACAATTAAGAGTAATGAAGAAGAATTATTTAAATTGCAGTTCAGGATTTGATAGAAATGGGTTTTTCCAAAATGTTACTAGAATGCATGCAAGGAAATGATACAATCAATTTTTATAAGAAATATTTTGGCAGTATAATTGATAGTATTGATTATCCTATAAAAGATATATGTATTGTTAAGGCAGATATTGTAGAATTTGCAGATTTGCATAAAACTTTCTTGTTATTAGAAAGTAAAAATAATAAAAAATAAGATAGAAATAATAATATCTAAGATTTATTAATATATTTTATATTTAGAATAAAAAAGGAGAAAGATTACATGAATGCAGTTTATCTAGTATCACAAATAATTGGTTTTGTATCTTTTTTCATATCATTAATTGCTTATCATAAAAAAGGAAAACAAAAAATTTTCAAAACAATGATATTAGCAAATTTATTTGATATTATGCATTATTTGTTGTTAGGAGCATATAGTGGTTGCGTTACCAAGGTAATTGCGCTTATAAGAAATGAAATAATAGTATTAAAAGAAAAATATAAAAAATTTAATAGTATAATAGTTTTAATACTATTATCAGTTATATATTTAATATCTGGAATATTAACATATAAAAATATATTTTCTATATTACCTATTTTAACTGCAATGATATATTTATATTTTATATGGAATGGTAATGAATTAAGAGTAAAAAAGGCAGGCTTTTATTGCTATTTCTTGTGGTTAATATATAATATTTGTGTTTTATCAATAGCGGGTATTATATCAAATTGTGTATCAATAATATCAACATATAAAGCTATAGATAATGAAAAAAACTAATTATTAAAAATAAGAAATTAGAATCTTAAAAAATATATTTATTTGAAAAAAACAAAGATTAAGTATTAAATTAGTAGGTTTTATATCTACTTTTTTGTTATGTGAATATATGTAAAAGTATGATATAATACAATAAGAAAACCGGGAGGTATTATCAAAAAAAATAAATTGATAATGTAGAAAGTGATTCTAAGATTAATTTCAATTGATTGATTAAAGCATTAAAATACTATAAATACAAGTTGTAATACTTAGTAAATACATAAAAATAAAGAGATGTAAAATATATTTAACCCAAAACAAGTAGAAAGAGATGGTAATTCATATGACAGAAAAATATTTACCAAGTATGATATTAGGAACTGGTAATTATAGTAATATTACTGCTGGAAATACTATATCAATTACTGGCGATGGTGGTAATGCTTGGGGTTACTTTGGGCCATCATACAAGAAACTTGCACCAAGACTTGTTACATATACATCTTATGCTTCAATTTAGAAAAATTAGAAGAATTAAAAAATGACTTAAATCATTATAAAGAATATTTAGAACTTAGAAAGAAAATTGAAGATGAATACATTGAAAGTTATTTTGAAACAAGATTAAAAGACTTAGATGTTTTGAAATTAATAGAAATTTTCAAAAATAAATTTGGTAAAGATATTATACTTTTATGTCATGAACCTATAGAAGAATTTTGTCATAGAAGATTAGTAGCAGATTATATAGAACTTAAAACAGGAATATATATACCAGAAATTAAGCAAGAAAATAATAAAATTAAAGAACTAAAGCCAATTAGATACAAAGATAGATTAGAAAAATATTTATAAGGAGGTAATATATATGGCAAAAGATATGTATCAAAAAAGAAAAGAACGTAAAGAAAAGAAACAAACTGATAATGTAGAAAGTGTTTCTAAGACAAATATCAACTGATTGATTACGATTTATTTAACCCTCATAAGAAACCCTTTGTTTATAAGGACTTGAGAAAAATAATATCTTACATGTTTTTCTTATAATTCATTAAATTTTGACAAAAATAATAGAAAATCTTTGTTTTTTTTAAAAAAAACCATGTGAATTAAATAGGTGATTACGAAAGTTAACCAACCCCATATAAAATTTGAAAAGGAGAAACATTATAATGAAAACTTTTACGAATAAACATTATTTGAATTTAAATAATAGGGCTTTTGATTCTATAAAAAGAGGAACCAAGAAAATAGAATTAAGGGCAAATTCTGGTGATATAGATTACAATAATTTTAATATTCATGATAAAATAATTTTTAAAAATGATAATGATGAAGAAATTGTATGCGAAATATTATGCAATAATCATTATAATTCTATTGAAGAATTATTAATGCTGGAGGGAACAAGATATACAACTTCCAGTACAAATGATTATAATGAAGCTATATCTAATGTATTAAAATTAAATGATTATAAAGAAAGAATAGAAAAAAATGGTATAAATGCAATACATATCAGCTATTTATATGACAGTACTAATATTTGGAGTTCTCTATACGAAGCTGCAAAAAAAGTATTAAATTCAAGAGAATTATCAGATAGTGTTAATGCAGGTGGAGTTGCTGCAGCATTACTTACAGAAAGTGGAAACATATATTCTGGAGTATGTATAGATACGGCATGCTCAATTGGTATGTGTGCTGAACGTAATGCCATAGGAAACATGATAACACATGGTGAATCAAAGATATTAAAACTAATATGTATAGGTAGTCACAATGATAATATTATGATGCCATGTGGTGTATGTAGAGAACTTTTGATGCAACTTGGTAATAGCGATATGGAAATAATTACTGATTTAGAAAAACAATCTATAGTATCACTTAATGATTTAATGCCCAATTGGTGGAAATAGTTAAAAAATATGTATAGTAAAAATCAAAATGGATAGAGGATAAAGCAATGGAATTTAATAGTTTAATACCAGAGTTAAGTGTTTCAAATATAAATAAGAGCAAATTATTTTATATATCTATTGGATTTGAAATAGTATATGAAAGAACAAATGATAAATTTTGTTTTATACAATTAGAAAATAATCAAATTATGTTAGAAGAAATTAATGATAATTGGAACACTAGTAAATTAGAGTATCCTTTTGGTAGAGGAATAAACATTAGTATGACAATTAATGATATTGATAATTTTTACTCCGAATTAAAAAAATATAATATAATATTTTTTGAAGAATTAAAAATTAATGAGTATAGGGTAAATAACAAAGTATTCAATGATAAAGAATTTCTTATACAAGATCCAGATGGATACTTGTTAAGATTTAATAATTGAATTTTGGAAGTGATTATAAATGATTAAAAACAAAGTTTTTTAATTTATATAAAGAAAGAAGTGAAAAATATGGCAAAAAATATGTATCAAAAAAGAAAAGAGAGACAAGAAAAAAAGAATTCTGATAATAATAATAATGTTCTTAATAAAAACGTAATCAACTGGTATCCTGGACATATGGCTAAGACTAAGAGATTAATAAGTGAAAATATCAATTTAATAGATATTGTATATGAAGTTATAGATGCACGTATGCCTTATTCATCAAAAATTAAAGATTTGGATGAATATATTAAAAACAAACCAAGAATCTTGATTATGACAAAATCAGATTTATGTGATAATATGGTGACAAAGAAGTGGATAGAATATTATGAAGCAAAAGGATATAAAGTAATATTAGCTGATTTAGAACATGGTTTTAATATAAAAGTATTTTTGAAAATGACTGAAGAAATGATGAAAGAAAAATATGCCTTACATGAAGAAAAAGGTATGATTAAAAGAAGAACAAGAATACTAGTAGTTGGAATTCCTAATGTAGGTAAATCTACTTTAATAAATAAATTAGTTGGTAAAAAGGCTGTTAATGTTGGTAATAGACCAGGAGTAACTAAGAACTTAGATTGGATTAGAATTAATGATAATTTTGAATTATTAGATTCTCCAGGGATATTATGGCCTAAATTTGATAGTGAAAAAGTTGCTTTTAATTTAGCAAGTCTTACTGCAATTAAAGAAGAAGTATTACCTTTATATGATGTTGTAGAATACATTATGCGAACATTAGAAGAATATTATCCTAGTGTATTAAAAGATAGATATCAAATAGATAGTGTTAATGAAGACTTTGTTGAAACACTAGATATTATTGGTAAAAAAAGAGGATGCTTAGTTAAGGGTGGAGAAATTGATTATGATAAAGTAATTAATATTATTCTTAATGAAGTTAAAAATGGTACAATTAAAAATATTACATTTGATAGATTAGAGGATTTTAATGAATAATATAAGTAGAAATATATTAGCTTTAGCTTATTTAGGTGATGCTGTATATGAAGTATATATAAGAAAGTATTTATTGGATAAAGGAATTGAAAAAGTAAATACTCTTCAAGCTGAAGCTAAGAATTATGTTAGTGCAAAAAGTCAATGTAAATATTTAAATATCATGATTGATAATAATTTTTTTACAGAGGATGAACTTAATATAGTTTATAGAGCTCGTAATCATAAAGGGACAAGACATCCTAAGAATACTGATATAGTAACATATAAGTATTCAACAGGTTTTGAAGCTTTAATTGGATATTTATATTTAGAAAATAATATAGATAGAATTTTGGAAATAATAAAAGAAATAATAGGTGAGTAAGATGCGTATATGTGGAAAAAATGTCGCTAAAGAATATTTAAATACAAATGAAAAAATTAATAGTGCAATAGTATTTGAAAATTTTAATGATGAAGATTTATTAAATAAATTAAAGAAGAAAACTAATAATATTAAATTTGTAAAAAAATTTGAATTAGATAGAATAACTAAAGAAAATCATCAAGGTATTATTTTAAATATTGATGATTATAAATATAGTAATTTAGATGAATTATTAAAAGATGAAAATCCTTTAATAGTAATATTAGATCATATAGAAGATCCTCATAATTTTGGAGCAATAATAAGAACTTGTGAAGCAGCTAATGTTACAGGTATTATTATTCCTAAAAATAGATGTGTTGATGTTAACGAAACAGTTATTAGAACTAGTGTAGGAGCTAGTAAGTATGTAAAGATTGTTGAGATTACTAATATAGTTAATACTATAAAAGAATTAAAATCTAAAGGATTCTGGATAGTTGGTACTGATATGGATGGACAAGATTATAGTAGTATTGATTATAAAGGAAAAACTTGTGTAATTGTAGGAAATGAAGGATCAGGTATGAGCCGTATTGTTAGAGAAAATTGTGACTTTATAGCGACTATTCCTATGAATGGTAAAATTAATAGTTTAAATGCATCTGTAGCTGCAGGAATAATAATATATGAGGCTGTAAGAATAAGAAATGAATTATAAAGAATATAATGATTATGAATTATTATCTTATGTAAATGATAATAATGAAGAAGCTGATGTAATAATATATAATAAATATAAACCTCTTATTGAACAAAATGCTAGAAAGATGTTAAAGTATTCTAAATATAATGGACTTGATTTAAATGATTTAATTCAAGAAGGTATGTTAGGTTTAAGTAATGCTATTAAAACTTTTAATGATAGTAAAGAAGCAAGCTTCTTTACTTATGCAAGGACTTGCATTGAAAGAAAACAAATATCTGCATTAATAGGAAGTCAAAGATTAAAACATAAATTATTAAATGAATCATTACCATTTGAAACATATGATAAAGATCAAGAAGTAATAGAGTTGGATCAAATAATTGCGGATAACTCTACTAATCCAGAAAATATACTAACTGAATATGAAACAAGTGAAGAATTAATTCAAAAGATAAATAGTAAATTAACTTATTTTGAACAACAAGTATTTAATTTGAAAATTAGTGGATTTAATTATATTGAGATAGCTGATTTATTATCTAAAAGTAAAAAACAGATAGATAATGCTATTCAAAGAATAAAAATAAAAATAAAGGATTTAAATAATTAGAATAAATATAGGTGAGATATGAATAAAAAAGAATTAGTTGATCATATGAATGCTCTTAAAACTGTAAGAATAGAATTAAAGAGTGAATTAGATTTTATAAATTATAGTATAGTAGTTTTTCCTAACTCTAAGTTTTTAAATAAAAAATTAATTGGAATAAGAAATATTAAGAATATGGAATATAAAACTTATGGAGATTGTATTGATGCAATCATGGATATGATTGATTATCAACAATTAAAACAATTAACTACTAAACAATTATCAAGAATTAATAGTGCAGTAGGAACTTTTATTATGCCTATTGAATTAATAGAATATATTAATGAAATTAATGCAAAATATGATCTTGAATTAAAATATTCTTTATATGAATATCTTATTGTTTATTTAAATAGAATTAAAATGCAATTGCTTGCTTCTAAACCAACAGAAGAAGATGTTAATAACTATTGTAAGTATGCAACAAACAAGTTATTAGAATTGCAATATAAAAAGTAATAATATATTGACAATAAAACACTAACGTGATATTATTTATTTAGACACGTTTAGGTGTTTTTATTTTGGAAAATTAGGTGGGTGAATTTATGAAAAAGATAGCTAGATTTTTTGTTAGTGTAAAAAATGAAATGAAAAATGTTAAATGGCCAACTAGAAAAGAAATGGTTAAATATTCTTTAGCAACTTTAACATTTATTATTGCGTTTGCTTTATTCTTTGGATTAACTGATTTAATAATATCAGGTGTGAAAGTGTGGTTAGGTTAATATGCAAAAAGAATGGTATGTAGTTAACACTTATTCAGGACATGAGAATAAGGTAAAAGAAAAATTAGAGATGCGTGCTAATAGTATGGGCCTAGAAGATTATATTTTTAGAATTGTAGTTCCAGAAGAAAAAGTTATTGAAACTATGAAAGATGGATCACAAAAAGAAAAAACTAAAAAGATGTTTCCTGGATATATTTTAGTTGAAATGGTTATGACTGATGCTGCATGGTTTGTAGTACGTAATACTCCAGGAGTAACAGGATTTATCGGATCATCTGGTAAAGGTGCTAAACCATTCCCATTAACTCCAATGGAAGTTGATAAGATTTTAGGATCTATGGGAATGAGTAGATTAAACATTGCTAATGAAATTAATGTTGATGATGTTGTAAAAGTTATCAATGGACCATTTGCAAGTATGTTTGGTAAAATTAAAACTATTGATATAGAAAATTCTAAAGTAGAAGTTAGTCTTGATTTATTTGGACAAGAAACTTTAGTAGAACTTGGTTTCTCTGAAATAGAAAAAGCTTAATTAAAAAAAGATGTATTAACATCTTTTTTTGTATGAATACTAAATAAAATATCATAATATAATATATTTATAAGTATATTAACTATTTTTGTTAAAATATCAAATAAATATTTACAAAATAGATAATTTATGTTATTATCAATATGCTATATTTTATTTATATAGTTAGTGTGGGAGGCAAGCTTTTTTAAATAAAGCGGAGAAAAGCTATTTGAACCACAGCGAAAAAATATTATAGGAGGTGTTTTTCGTGGCAAAGAATGTTACTAAAGAAATAAAATTACAAATCCCTGCTGGAAAAGCAACACCAGCTCCACCAGTTGGTACTGTTTTAGGACCTGCAGGAATTAATTTACAAGAATTCTGTACAAAATATAATGATGCAACAAGAGATAAAATGGGAGATATATTACCAGTTGTAATTTCTGTTTATGAAGATAGAAGTTTCGATTTCGTAATTAAAACTCCACCAGCAGCTTTCTTAATTAAGAAAATTGCAGGAGTTAAGAGTGGATCTACTAAAGGTAGAAACTTTGTAGTAGGTAAATTAACTCGTTCTCAATTAAAAGAAATTGCAGAAATCAAATTACCAGATTTAAATTGCTATACTGTAGAAGAAGCTATGAAAATAGTTGAAGGTACTGCATTAAATATGGGTATTGAAATAGTTGATTAATAATTAAAATTATTTTACATAGGGAAAACCCTACGTGGAAGGATATATCCGCTTGACCACATAAGGAGGAAAAAATATGAAAAAAGGTAAAAAATATATAGAAGCAAATAAATTAGTTGAAAAAGCAAAACTATATACTCAAGCAGAAGCTATTAAATTAGTAAAAGAAACATCTACTACTAAATTTGATGCTTCAGTTGAAATTGCTATGCGTCTAAACTTAGATACTAAAAAAGCAGATCAACAATTAAGAGGAGCAGTAGTTTTACCATATGGAACAGGAAAAACTAAAAAAGTTTTAGTATTAGCTAAAGGACCTATGGCTACAGCAGCTAAAGAAGCTGGAGCTGATTATGTAGGAGATATGGATATGATTACTAAAATTGAATCAGAAAACTGGTTTGATTTCGATGTAATAGTAGCAACTCCAGATATGATGCCTGCTTTAGGTAAATTAGGTAAAGTATTAGGACCAAAAGGATTAATGCCAAACCCTAAAACTGGAACAGTAACTATGGATACTGCTAAAGCTGTTAACGAAATTAAAAAAGGTCGTGTTGAATACCGTACAGATAGTTATGGTAATGTAGCAGCTATTATTGGTAAAGTTTCATTTACTGATGAACAACTAATTGAAAATATGAAAGCATTTGTTTCATTAATATTAAAATCAAAACCATCAGTTGTTAAAGGAGAATATGTTAAAAATATTTCTATCGCTTCAACTATGGGTCCAGGAATCAAAATTGATTCAAAAAGCTTTGACAAATAATATTTGATATGATATAATCATTTCAGTTCGAGATAATAAGTACCGTAGACAGTAGGAGCTTTAAGCTTAATAATTTCCTACCGAGGGAGATAAAGAATATCTTTTTCGACCCTTACTGTATTTATATAGTAGGGGTTTTATTATACGGTGTTACACGAAACAGAGGAGGTGTAATATGGCAAATGCAAAAATACTTGAACGTAAGCAAGTTGTAATTGATGAAATTACTTCAAAAGTAAAAGATTCAAATGCAGTAGTATTCTTTGAATACCGTGGCTTAACAGTTTCAGAAATGACAACTTTAAGAAGAAAATTACGTGAAAGTGGATCTGATGTTAAAGTTTACAAAAACACTTTAGCAAAAAGAGCATTAGACTCATTAAATTATGATATGAAAGGTGAATTAAACGGACCTAAAGCTATGGCTTATGGTACTGATATAATCGCACCAATCAAAGCATTAAGTGATTTTGCAAAAGATCATTCAGCACTAGAATTAAAAATTGGTATAGTAGATGGAGAAGTTGCAGATACTACAATGTTAGCTAAATTAGCTTCAACACCATCAAGAGATCAATTATTAACTATGTTTGCTGCAGGATTATTAGAACATGTTAAAAATGTTGCAATTTGTTTAGACTTACATAGTCAAAACATGGAAGGTTAATTATTAACCAAATAAATTAAAAAAATTAAATTTAAATAAGGAGGAATTTTAAATGGCAAAATTAAGTACAAAAGAAATTATCGATTCAATCAGCGAAATGACAATATTAGAAGTTAAAGATTTAGTAGATGCAATGAAAGAAGCATTTGGTGTTGATCCAAGTGCAGTAGCAGTAGCTGCTGGTCCAGTTGCTGGTGCAGCTGAAGAAGGACCTACTTCTCAAGATGTAGTATTAGCAAGTGCTGGTGCTAACAAATTAGCTGTTATTAAATTAATTAAAGAAGTAACAGGTTTAGGATTAGGTGAATCTAAAGCTATCGCTGATAACGGTGGAGTTATTAAAGAAAAAGCTTCTGCTGATGAAGCTAAAGATTTAAAAGCTAAATTCGAAGAAGCTGGCGCTACAATCGAATTAAAATAATTAAATATTTGAGTTTTAAGCCTATACTTTTTAGTATGGGCTTATGCTGTTTTTTAAAAAGGAGGGAATTATGAGTCATTATTTTATAGATGATAAATCTTTAGAACATAATATTGTTTCAAAAGATGTATTTATAAATGATAAACAATTCTCTTTTTTGACAGATAATGGTGTTTTTTCAAAAAAAGGATTAGATTTTGGAACAAGAAGTTTATTAGAATCATTACCTAATGATATCAATGGTGATGCATTAGATTTTGGTTGTGGCTATGGACCAATCGGAATTTATTTGAAAAAAACATATAATTGCAATGTTGATATGATAGATATCAATGAAAGAAGTATTGATTTAGCAAAGCAAAATGCTAAGTTAAATAATGCTTCAGTTAATATATTTTATAGTGATATTTATAGTAATGTTAATAAAAAATATGATTATATTGTTACTAATCCACCTATTAGAGTAGGTAAAAATATATTATATAAAATACTATTTGAAGCTAAAGAACATTTAAAAGCAAATGGTAAAATATACTTGGTTATTAATAAAGACCAAGGAGCTAAATCATTAATGAAAGATTTAGAAAATGATTATGAAGTTGAACTAATTAATAAAAATAAGGGTTTTTTTATAATTAGTGCTGAAAATCGATTGACTAAATAACATATTTTTGTTAAAATTATATATTGGCGGCATGTACTTTTTTTGCGTCGTACATGCACTTGAAAAATTTAGTTTATAGGGGTGAAAAAGTGGCTTATACAGTTAAAAAATTTGGTGATCACCGTGAAAGACGTAGTTACTCAAAATCAGAAAACGCTATTGAATTAAAGGATTTACTTGAAATTCAAAAAAAATCTTACAATTGGTTTATAGAAGAAGGAATTACAGAAGTATTCGATGATATCTTCCCAGTAGAAAGTTTTACTGGTAATTTATCATTAGAATTTGGAAATTACTTTTTTGATGAACCACGTTATTCAATCAAAGGTTGTAAAGAAAGATATGCAACTTATGCTGCACCATTAAAGGTTGAAGCTAGATTGTTTAATCATGAAACAGGAGAAGTTAAAGAACAAGAAATCTATTTAGGAGATTTACCTATCATGACTGATAGTGGTACATTTATCGTAAATGGAGCTGAAAGAGTTATTGTTTCTCAATTAGTACGTTCTCCATCTGTTTATTTTGGGCATGAAATAGACAAAAAGAATGGTAAATCAATAATTACTTCTCAAATTATTCCAACTAGAGGTACTTGGTTAGAGTATGAAACAGATGCTAGAGATAATATCTATGTTCGTATAGATAGAACTCGTAAAGTTCCTGTTACAACTTTACTTAGAGCTTTAGGTTTATCAAATGATGAAGATATCTATGATTTATTTGGGCAAGATAGTTACTTAGAAAAAACTATTGAAAAAGATACAAATAAAAATACAGATGAAGCATTAATTGATATTCATTCTAAGTTAAGACCAGGTGAACCATCTACTTTAGATAGTGCTAAAAATCAATTAATCACAAGATTTTTTGATTCATTTAGATATGACTTAGCTAAAGTTGGTCGTTACAAATTTAATAAAAAATTAAATGTAATTGATCGTTTATATGGAGCTGTTTTAGCAGAAGATATAAAAGTTGGTAAAGAAGTAATAGTACCAAAGAATACTACAATTGATCATAAAGTATTAGATACATTAAGACCAATCTTAAAAGATGGTTATGGTGTAAAAGAATCTTTAATCAATGAAGAATTAGATAGTTATTCAAAAGTACAAATTATTAAGATTTATTCTAAATTAAATCCAGATAGAGTTATTAAAGTAATTGGTAATGATCAAAATATTACTGAAAAACGTTTAACTATATCAGATGTATATGCATCAGTTTCTTATTACTTAAACTTATTAGAAGGAATAGGTAATTATGATGAAATAGATCATTTATCAAATAGACGTGTTCGTCAAGTTGGTGAATTATTACAAAATCAATTTAGAATTGGTATGTCTCGTATTGAAAGAGTTATAAGAGATAGAATGTCTACACAAGAAATAGTAGATGTTACTCCAAAAACTTTAATTAATATTAGACCACTTACTGCTGCTATTAAAGAATTCTTTGGTAGTAGTCAATTATCTCAATTCATGGATCAAACTAACCCAGTAGCAGAACTTGCTAACAAGAGACGTTTATCAAGCTTAGGACCTGGTGGTTTATCTCGTGATAGAGCTGGTATGGATGTACGTGATGTTAACTCATCACACTATGGACGTTTATGTCCAATTGAATCTCCAGAAGGACCAAACATTGGTTTAATTACTTCATTAGCAAGTTATGCTAAAGTTGATGATTATGGATTCATTATGACACCATATCGTAAGGTTGAAAATAGACAATTAACAGATGAAATAGTTTATATGACTGCTGATGAAGAATTAGATCATTATATTTCACAAGCAGCTATTAAATTAACAGATGATAAAAAAATATTAGAATATAGATTGCCAGTACGTTATCGTGGTGAAAATATTATTGTTGAATCAGAAAAAGTTGATTATTTAGACGTATCTGCTCAACAAGTTGTTTCTATCACAACTCAAGGAATTCCATTCCTAGAGCATGATGATGGTAAGCGTGCCTTAATGGGTGCCAACATGCAACGTCAAGCAATTCCATTATTAAAACCAGAAGCACCACTTGTTGGTACTGGTGTAGAAGCAATAGCTGCTAAAGATTCAGGTGCAGTTGTTATCTGCAAAGGTGACGGTGTAGTTGATTATGTAGATGCTAAAAAAATAATTGTTAAAACTACAGCTGGTTCTGATACATATTATTTAAATGGTTATGAAAGAAGTAATGCTGGTACTTGTTACCATCAAACTCCAATTGTTAAAGTTGGTGATAAAGTTCATGCTGGAGAAGTAATAGGTGATGGACCTTCAACTGAAAATGGTGAAATGGCTTTAGGTAGAAACGTTACAGTAGCATTTATGAACTTTAATGGTTATAACTATGAAGATGCTGTAATCTTAAATCAAAGATTAGTTAGAGATGATGTTTATACATCAATTCATATAGAAGATTATCAAATTGAGTGCCGTGATACTAAATTAGGACCTGAAGAATTTACAAGAGATATTCCAAATGTTGGAGAAGATGCTCGTAAAAACTTAGATGAAAATGGTATCATTAGAATCGGTACTGAAGTTACTGATGATGATATATTAGTTGGTAAAGTTACTCCAAAAGGTGTTGCTGAACTTACTAGTGAAGAAAAATTATTACATGCAATATTTGGTGAAAAAACTCGTGAAGTAAGAGATACATCACTTCGTGTTCCACATGGTGGTGGTGGTATTGTTCATGACATTAAAATCTTCACTAAAGAAGATAGTGATGAACTTCCAGCAGGAGTTTCTAAAATAATTCGTGTATATATTGCTCAAAAACGTAAAATAAGCGTTGGAGATAAGATGGCTGGACGTCATGGTAATAAAGGTGTTATTTCATTAGTATTACCAAGTGAAGATATGCCATACAAAGAAGATGGAACACCAATTGATATCTTATTAAATCCACTTGGAGTACCAAGTCGTATGAACATAGGACAAATTTTAGAAATGCATTTAGGTGCAGCAGCAGAAAAATTAAATATTCATGTAGCAACTCCAGTATTCGCTGGTGCAACTCGTGAAGAAATAATTGATGCTTTAAAAGAAGCAGGATTAGAAGAAGATGGAAAAACTGTTTTATATGATGGTAGAACAGGTGAACCATTTGAACATCGTGTAAGTGTTGGTGTTATGTATATGATTAAACTACACCACATGGTTGATGATAAATTACATGCTCGTTCAACTGGACCTTACTCTTTAGTTACTCAACAACCTTTAGGTGGTAAAGCACAATTTGGTGGACAAAGATTTGGAGAAATGGAAGTTTGGGCTTTATATGCATATGGAGCTGCTAATGTACTTCAAGAAATGATGACTATTAAATCAGATGATGTAGTAGGACGTGTTAAAGTATATGAAGCATTAGTAAAAGGAACACCAATTCCAAAATCAGGAGTACCAGAAAGCTTTAGAGTATTAATTAAAGAATTCCAAGCATTAGGTTTAGATATTACTGTACTTAATGATGAAGGTAAATATGTTGAATTAAAAGAATTAGAAGAAGTAGAAAAAGATTCTACATTATCAAATGAAGAATTTGATGCTAATACACTTCCACTTCCTCCAGTTGAAGAACCAACTGAAGAACCTTATGAAGAAGAAGAAGAATTTAGTAATGATATAGATGATTTAGAATTTGCTGAAGATATGTTAGAAGAAGGGGATGAGGATTAATGGATGCAAACAATTTTGAAGGATTAAGAATTGCGATAGCCTCACCTGAAAAGATTAGATCATGGTCATATGGTGAAGTTAAAAAAGCAGAAACAATTAACTATCGTACTTTAAAACCTGAAAGAGATGGTTTATTCTGTGAAAAAATCTTCGGACCTACAAAGGATTTTGAATGTTCTTGTGGTAAATATAAAAGATTAAGATATAAAAACATAATTTGTGATAGATGTGGAGTAGAAGTAACTCGTGCTAAAGTTCGTCGTGAACGTATGGGACATATTGAGCTTGCTACTCCAGTGTCTCACATCTGGTTCTTTAAAGGAATTCCTTCAAGAATGGGACTTGTTCTTGACATGTCACCAAGAGATCTTGAAGAAGTACTTTACTTCGTATCATACGTAGTATTAGATCCAGGTGCAGCTCCACTTGAAAAGAAACAAACAATAAGCGATAGAGAATATCGTAGTTACTATGAAAAATATGGTAATAGTTTCAGAGTAGGTATGGGTGCTGAAGCAATAAAAGAATTATTAGAACAAGTTGATTTACAAAAAGAAGTAGATGTAATCAAGAAAGAAATAGATGAAATTAAAGATTCTACAAATCAAAAAAGAATTCGTTTAATTAAACGTTTAGATGTATTAAATGCATTCTTAGAATCTGGAAATAAACCTGAATGGATGATTATAGATGCTCTTCCAGTAATTCCACCAGAATTACGTCCAATGATTCAACTTGATGGTGGTAGATTTGCTACATCAGATTTAAATGATTTATATAGACGTGTTATTAACCGTAATAATCGTTTAAAGAAATTAATTGATTTAGGAGCACCATCAATAATTATTCAAAATGAAAAACGTATGTTACAAGAAGCAGTAGATGCATTATTTGATAATGGTCGTCGTGGACGTAACATAACAGGTGCAGGAAATAGACCTTTAAAATCTTTATCAAGTATGTTAAAAGGTAAACAAGGACGTTTCCGTCAAAACTTACTAGGAAAACGTGTTGACTATTCTGGTCGTTCAGTTATCGTAGTAGGACCAAGTTTAAAAATGTATGAATGTGGTGTACCAAAAGAAATGGCTTTAGAGTTATTTAAACCACATGTTATAAATGGTCTTGTATCAAAAGAAATAGCTTCTAATATTAAAGCAGCTAAGAAAATGATTGATAATCAAGATCCAAGAGTTTGGGATATCGTAGAAGAAAAGATTAAGGAACATCCAATCTTATTAAACCGTGCTCCAACACTTCATAGATTAGGTATTCAAGCATTTGAACCTAAATTAATTGAAGGTAGAGCAATTAGACTTCATCCACTTGTTTGTGCAGCATTTAATGCCGACTTTGATGGAGACCAAATGGCAATTCACGTTCCAATTGGTCCAGAAGCTTGTGCTGAAGCTAGAATCTTAATGTTAGGTGCTAATAACATTCTTTCACCAAAAAATGGTGATCCAGTTGTTACTCCAGGACAAGATATGGTTTTAGGTAACTTCTATTTAACAGTTGAAAAAGCTGGACTTCCTGGTGAAGGAAGAGTATTTAAAAATCCTAACGAAGTATTAATGTCATATGAAAGAAGAGAAATTACTCTTCATACTCGTATTGCATTACCTGCTAGTTCATTTAAATACAAATTATTCCCAGATGAATATATGGATAAATATTTAGTAACTACTCCAGGTAAAATTTTATTTAATGAAATTTTCCCAGATACATTCCAATATATCGAAGATGGAAGTAGTGAAAATATTGAAATAATTACTCCAAAGAAATATTTCATTTCAAGAGGAGAAAATATTCCAGAAATTATTAAAAATATGCCTTTAGTAGATGCATTCAACAAAGGTGTATTAAATAAATTAATTTCACAAATATATAAACGTTATCATACAACTGAGACTTCAATAATGCTTGATAAGTTAAAAGATTTAGGATTCAAATATTCTACTTTATCTGGAATTTCAATTTCAATCGCAGATATCGAAGAATCTGAAAAGAAACCTGAAATAATTGCAACTGCTCAAGAAAATGTTGATAAAGTTAATAAACAATATAAACGTGGTTTAATTACTGATCGTGAAAGATATGAAAAAGTTGTAGATATATGGATGAAAGCAAAATCAGATGTTTCTGATGAATTAGCTGCTAAATTAAAAGCAGATAAAGATTCATCTATAGCTATGATGATTAACTCTAAGGCTCGTGGTGATATTGGATCATATACACAATTAGTTGGTATGCGTGGATTATTTAATACTCCATCAGGTGACTATGTAGAAATCCCAGTTATATCTTCATTCTCAGAAGGTATTACAATATCAGAATTCTTTATTTCAACACATGGTACTCGTAAAGGTGCCGTTGATACAGCCTTAAAAACTGCCGATGCAGGATATTTAACTCGTCGTTTAGTTGATGTATCTCAAGATATGATAGTAAAAGAAGACGATTGTGGAACTGAAAAATATGTTATGGTAGAAGCATTTACAAAAGATGATGGAACTACTGTTGAATCATTAAGAGATCGTATAGTTGGAAGATTTACTGGTAATAAAGTAATTAATCCAGAAACTAAAGAAGTATTAATTGAAAAAGATACATATATTACAGAACAAATCGCTGATAAGATAGTTAAATTAGGAATTACTGCAGTTCCAATTAGAACTGTTCTAACTTGTAAAACTGAACATGGTGTATGCCAAAGATGTTATGGTCGTAATTTAGCAACTGGATCAATTGTTGAAACAGGAGAAGCAGTTGGTATTATGGCAGCTCAATCAATTGGTGAACCAGGTACACAGTTAACAATGCGTACATTCAATACTGGTGGTGTAGCCGGAGACGATATTACTCAAGGTCTTCCACGTGTTCAAGAATTAGTTGAAGCACGTAATCCAAAAGGAAAAGCTACAATAGCAGAAATAAATGGTGTTGTTACTAAGATAGAAGAAAGTAATGGTCAATTTAATATATTTATTAAAAATGATACTGAAACACGTGAACATACTACAAACTATGGTTCAAAACTTCGTGTAGAATTAAATCAAGAAGTAAAAGCTGGAGATAGATTAACAATGGGTGCTATTAATCCAAAAGAATTATTAGCCGTTACTGATCCAGTTACAGTTCAAAATTATATTTTATTCGAAATTCAAAAAGTTTATCGTTCACAAGGTGTTGATGTTTCTGATAAACACGTTGAAATTATCGCAAAACGTATGATTTCAAAAATTAAAATCGTTAATTCAGGCGATTCATTATACTTACCTGGAACAATGGTAAATATTAATAAATTTGCTGATATAAATAAAGAATTAATTCTTGAAGGAAAACGTCCTGCTACAGGTCGTCCAGTTCTTTTAGGAATTACAAAAGCTTCTCTAGAAACAGATTCATTCTTATCTGCAGCTTCATTCCAAGAAACAACTCGTATCTTAACTGATGCAGCAATTCATGGAAAAGTTGATAAATTAGAAGGATTAAAAGAAAATGTTATCATAGGTAAATTAATACCTGCTGGTACTGGTGCTAAGAAATATAAAACTGTTGATTATGACTTAGCAATTGACATCATGAAAGAAGAACCTTTAGAAGCATTAGAACAAGAATTAATGGATTAAAAAAAGTACTTAATAAAAGTACTTTTTTTTTATTTTTGGTGTCCTTAACAGGACTCGAACCTGTCTCTATCCCTTAGGAGGGGATTACTCTATCCAGATGAGCTATAAGGACAAAACTATTAATATAGTTTAAATAGACTTACTATAATAAATAAATATAAATAGTTTGTAGCGTAACTAAGTTGATATCTATAACAAGTTATAAATTCATATACAGCGACACATTTATCAACAAAACTTACTATCCAACTTTCTGAATATTTAGGAATTGCATAGTTTAATGGAAACATGTGACTTCTAATTATATTTTTTTCCATGTTATTTAATTTAAAATTATTAGAAGCATTAATTAAAGCATATTTTGGATGAGTAAAAGTAGATAATAATTTTTCTCTTTTATTACGATCTTCGTAACTCATAAAAAAGTCATGTAATAAACCTGCTCTAGCAGTATTAATATAATTAAGTTTTAATTTTTTAGTTATTTTATATGAATAATATGAAACTCTTAATGAATGTGATAATCTTGAAGTACCATGATGTTCAATATTATCAATGTTTAAGAAAATATCATTGTTTAATATATTATTAACAATTTTTAAATAATTTTCATCTTTAACTTTAAATTTCATATTATCACCTCGAACTACTACATTATATCATAAATACAATAAAAATATAATTATATTAGTATATTAATCAATAAAATTAATGAGAAATTATAAAAAATATCTTTTATATGATATAATGAATATAGGCGTTTTTTATGAAAAAAGAGAAAATTAAAAGATATATATTAATATTAATTTTATCAATATTAACTGCATTTTCTATGC
>Ga0116152_10001227_pt1 | contig 21100 bp, 28 predicted proteins | sample AD_UKC119_MetaG_FD_89894 | JGI IMG/M metagenome (GOLD analysis project Ga0116152, IMG submission 89894) | Active sludge microbial communities of municipal wastewater-treating anaerobic digesters from Hong Kong - AD_UKC119_MetaG | ecosystem: Engineered > Bioreactor > Anaerobic > Digestate...
ATTATACAATAAAATAACCTTTTGTGATATAATTTTTATAGGTGATGAATGTGCTAACTATCAAAAATAATTGTAATAATGAAATAGTCATTAAAAAGTCTAAGTTTATTACATACTTGTATAAAGTAAATTGTATTGAAGAAATTAAAGATATATTGTATGAGACAAAAAAAGAATTTAAAGATGCAACTCATATCTGCTATGCTTATATATTAGATGATATTTATAAATCAAATGATGATAATGAACCAAGCGGTACTGCTGGTATGCCTATGTTAGACACATTACTTAAAAATAATTTAAATAAAGTCCTTGCTATTACTATTAGATACTTTGGCGGTATTAAACTTGGTACTGGAGGATTAGTTAGAGCTTATTCTAAAGGAGCAAAAGAATGTTTAAAGAAAACTGATATAATTGAGGTTATTGATAATATCAAAATTATAGTTACTTTTGATATAGATAAATTAAAACTTGCTAACCTGTTATTAAAGGATTGCAAAATAATTTCACAAGTATTTGGAGATAAAATAACTTTTGAAGTATTATTATCTAAAAAAGAAAAAGATAAGGTTATAGAAACTCTTATCCAAAATGATTTTAAAATAGAAATGTAGCATGCCTACATTTTTTTTAGAAGTTTTTCAAAATTTCATCTTTTGGTACAAATCCATTGTACTGTTTTATCTCTATCCCATCTTTATATAGAATTAATCTTGGTATAGACATAACTGCAAACTTAGAAGCTAAATCTTGATGCTTATCAACATTTATTTTGATTATTTTTACTTCAGATCTTTCGCTATTTATTTGATCAAGTATGCCACCAAGCATTTTACATGGGCCACACCAATCAGCATAAAAATCTACTATTATATTCCCTTCTTTTACCAAATCATCTAAATTCTCATTTTCTAAATATATCATATATCCTCCTTTATATTAAACTATCTATCCCTGCTATATTTAATTTCCCTGCTTCATTTAATTTTTCTAAATAATCTCCATCTATTATATTATATTTTAACATAAGCTCAATAATTGTTAAATTAAGTTGTGCTGTGTTGCCTTTGTTGCCATCTATCTCATCATAAATATCTTTTATGGCATCATTAGTATCTTTTGCCATATTGGATAATAAAATTGATGAATTTAATACCTTGGGCATAAGTTTGGACTCATCAAGCATATTAAAATTGATAATTGGCATACTTAAGAAAAATAAAACTATAAAAACCAGAACATATCCCTCAATTAATCCAATAACAAATCCTAGTATTCTAGACGGTATTCCTAAAATAATAGTCCATTTTAGTACTTTCTCTATGCCACTTGCAAGTTTTATTAATATTGCTAAAATTATAAACAATACTGCAAGTACTAATATAAACGCTACCATTTGATACATAATTATATTTAATGAAGTAAGTCCTTTAGCGATACCTACAAAATCAAAAAATGGTAATTTTAAACTTAAAAACTCTGCAACAGGATCTTTTAAATAAAATGCGAGCACAAAGGCTAGAATAGTTCCTATTGTCGATACTCCTTGTTTAAACACTCCTCTTTTGGCACCAACAATTCCTGCCATCAAGAGCATAAGTACGATGATTACATCTACTATATTTATGGATTTAATAAACTCCATTATAACACCTCTTTCTATACTAATATTAGTATAACTTATTTTATTATTTTATGCTATAATTATTTTAGGTGAAGAAAATGAATATTGTAATAAAAGTAAATGATGAAACTAAAAATAGAATGATTGACTACTATAAAGATAAAATACGAGATAAAATTCCTCCTTATGCCATATTTCAAGCTGAAGAAGAAGATACAATAATTACTCTTTATCAGTCAGGTAAATGTATGTTTCAAGGAACAACTGCAGATGTCGATGCTAATATGTGGCAAGCTGTTATTGAAAATGATAAACCAACTGAAGTTAAAGACGAACTGTATCGCTCAAATAGCATTGGATCAGATGAAGTTGGTACTGGTGATTACTTTGGACCAATTGTTGTAACAGCAGCATATGTTAAAAAAGATGATATTTCTTTTTTGGAAAGTATCCACGTAAAAGACTCTAAAAAACTAACAGATGATGATATATTAAAAATTGTTCCCAAATTTATTAATAAGATTAAATATAAAAGCATAATTTTAGGAAATAGTGAATATAATGAAAAATACTCTAAAGAAGTTAATATGAATAAGATTAAAGCAATTATGCATAACAAGGCACTTACTAGTTTAAAAAATGAAATAAAAGATCATCTTGATTATGTAATTATTGATGAATTTGCCAAAGAAGATAGATACTATAATTACTTAAGTGATACCCCTAATCCTCTTAAAGGAATTACTTTTACAACCAAGGCTGAAGAAAAAAATTTAGCCGTTGCAGCTGCATCTCTTATTAGTAGATATATTTTTCTAAAAGAGATGGGCAAATTATCAGATTATATTAAAATACCTATTCCTAAAGGATCTGGATCTAATGTTGATAAAATTGGAGAAGAGATTGTCGATAAATATGGTAAAGATAAACTTAAGGAAGTTGCCAAGCTAAACTTTTCTAATACTAAAAAGATATTAAAAACTTTAATTTTTTAATATCTTTTTTTCTTCTTTAATTCTACCAATGTTTGGAACTATATCTTCTTTAAAGTTTCTTAAATCTCTTTTTTTTCTTTTAATAATTCTCATTGATTCTTCGTATTCTTTGGAAAAAGGTGTATATGGTTGCCAACTATGGTTACGCCCTATCTTCTCATATGTTTTTAGAACATATTGTAAATCTGCATGATTATAATCAAACATAAATAATGAACCCAATCTTATTTCTCCTAGGCCATGAGGACTCAAAATAGCACAATCATCTCTTACTTGTGATATATATGGTTTTGTTGAATCGAGTACATAATACTTATTATTTTGATGCATAAGAAGTGTTGCATGATCAGTTGAACTTGAATCTTTTCTAGTAGCGACGCTTATATTTTTTACATCATAATCTTTTTGTGCTAAGACACGTTTCATAAAATCTGCACTATGTCTACAACACCAATTACCTAACATAATATTTACTCCCTCATATTCAGAAATGTATAAGTCATCTATTGCTGTTTCTTTTCTATTGGTTGCAAAGTAATTATCAAAAATTAAATAATATACAAAAAAGTATAAAATAATATTATCAGAAATACCTAAAGTTTTTGCTAAATATGCTGTTTTTTTGACAATATGCTCATACTCCTCAATAGTTTTTATAAATTTTTTCTTTTCCAGCACTGAATTTACTCTATTACAGCGTAAGTATTGTTCTACGACATATTGTATATTTTTATTTTTCGAATAGTTAATCCATGCATTAGATTCTGATAGTATCGTGCTATAAACCAATGCGATGCAGCTCATGTCTCCATCACTAAATTTTTCAAAAGCATCTAGTTGCTCTTTTGTTAATTGTTTCATATATACCACCTAAAAATAATATTAAAAATTCAGCATTAACCATTCTGGTTTAAATATCATAAGTATTCCTATAAAAAACATAATTATTCCTCCAATTAAATGTGAATACTTAGCGTATTTATTGGATATTGCTTTTATTTCTAAAGTTTTCATCGCTATTATAAAAATAATAATATCATCAATCATAAAAAATAGAATATATATAAATATGTTAAATGCATATTTGGCTGTTGAAAGATTATTTAATGAAAGAATTTGGGTGAACATAAGTGGTAATCCTAATGAGCATAATAGTTCAATAGCATTTACCATAACTGCAAGAACTATTATACCAAGTATTGCTAAATCATAATCTTCTTTTACTATCCTCTTAATTCTAGTCATTATCTTTTTTCTTTTTGTATCATTTGTTACTTCACAACCTACATCTTTTTCATTTTTAGATTTTAAATATTTATAAATATTAATAGTTCCAAAGACAAGTGCAAACATACCAATTAATACTCTAATTAAAACAACTCTACTAGTAAGTATGGCAAGATTTAACCAAGATACCATAAATAGTAAATATATAAGTGCAGAAGATACCAAGAATGTGAGACCAAGTATCCACATTTTCTTTTTATCTTTCATTCCAAATAACATTGTAATTAAAAATAATAATACCCACATAGCACAGGGATTAAAGCCATCAACAAATCCAATTATCATAGCTATCAGGGGAAGTGAAATATCTTTGGCACCTACTTCTCCAATAAAAGGAATATTAAATGTATTATTTTCATACTCATCGCAATTCTCATTACTATCTACTATGCCTAATTCTTCTCCTAATACATCGCAATAATTGTTTTCTTGATAAAAAGATATTATCTTTTTTATTTTATTTTCAGTAACATTTTCTCTAAAGCCAATAATTGCTTCTTTGCCAATTACTAAATAGGGAACACTATCTGTTTCTTGATTTAAAAGTTTTTTTGATTTATTCATGATATCTTTATTTTCACTATCATGCCAAACCTCATATTTATATAGTGTAAGTTCATCATTATCCTTAAGATATGTATCTAAAAACTTTATTTCTTTTTCACAATGAGGACACTCTTTACCATAAAATAAATATAAATTTATATTTTTTGCAAAAGTATCAGATGGTACTAATACTAAAATTAATAATAATATAATTGTTAATGTTTTTTTCATAATACCACTATACTTCCTTTATTAAATTTATAAACTCTTGTTTATCTTTTTCGCCAATTATTCTTAAGACTTCTTTATTATCCTTTAAAAATATAAATACCGGTAGAATTTTTCCAATATTGTATTTTGATACTTCATCATTATCAAAATCATAATCATAAGATATAACTTCAAAATTATATTCTTTGTTTATATCATCAAAAATCTTATTCATTATAATGCAAGATGGGCACCATAAGGCTGTTAACTTAATTACTCTCATTTAGCATACCATCCAATATAGATAAAAATTCATCTACTTCTTCTATCGTTGTTTTATATGATAAGCTTATTCTAATAGAAGATGAAGCCCTTTCTAAGTCATCATAAATATAATTTATAACAAGTGAATAATCATCGTTTAACGCGCAGGCCGTTTTAGTTGATACAAATATATTCTTACTTGCCAAATATCTTTGAATGCTATTTGAATTATAACCTAAAATACTAATATTTAAAATGTTAGGTATTGAATACTTATTGCTATTAATCTTAATATTTTGATATTTTTTTAATCCTCCAATTAGCCTATCCTTTAAACTCGCTACATATTGATAATTTTTATCTATATCTTGTCCTATTAAATCAATTGATGTTTTAAGAGAATCAATTAATTCTGTCTGAGGAGTTCCACTTCGATATATCGTAGTAGATTTACCTCCATGAATAAGAGGAATCAGTTTGACATAATCTTTTTTAATAAGAGCGCCTATTCCTTTAAAACCAAATATTTTATGACCTGAAAAAGATGCTAAATCAACATTAGTTAAATCAATGTTTACTTTTCCTACTGCCTGAGTAATATCAGAATGAAAATAAATATCTTCATAATTCTTTAATAACTCCCCAATCTCTTCAATAGGCTGTCTTATTCCCATTTCACTATCTACTGCACAAACTGATACTAAAAATGTATCTTCATTAATTAATAATTTTAGACTATCAAAATCTACCCTACCATCTTTTAGATTAACAAAATCAATTTTATATCCAAGGGATTGTAAATAATTCATAGTTGATACTACTGATGAATGTTCTAATTTAGTCGTAATAATATGCTTTTTATTTGTATTAAATGCTAATCCTTTAATAGCCGTATTGTTAGCCTCACTTGCACCACTCGTATAAATTACCTCAGTTGGATTTACATTAAAAAAACTTGCAAGTGTATTAGTTGCATCAATAATTATTTCTTTGCTTTTTAACGCTTCATTATAACTGGAATTAGGATTAAAGAAGTATTTCTCATTTATCTCATTAAATCTTTTTAATACTCTTTCATCTGTTTTTGTTGTCGCTGAATAGTCAAAATATATCATTTTACTTCACCAATTAGTATTATAGCAAAAAAAAAATAGTTTTTAAACCAGTTTTTATACTTTGGATATAAATAATGGTAACTCTATTTCTTTTTTAGCTTGCCCTGTTTTAATTTTTATATCAATCGTGCCCAGTTCTTGAATCAAATATTTTAATTTTTCTTTAGTGTATGTAAAAGTTTTTTCATAGGCCTTTGATATAGCATATGGATGTGCAACGCCAACTAACTTTTCTTTAATTTCTTTCAAAGAAAAATCATCACTTAATATTTTTACCTGATAAATAAGAATATAATTTCTAGCAAGAGATGATAATATTTTTACTTCATCTTCACCATTTGCCAAAAATTCACGACATAGTTTGTAAACTTTCTCATGATTCTTATCATCAAGAGCATCAATCATATTAAAAATGGTCGATGATGATGTTTTTGTAACTATATCATCTATGTCATCTAAATTAATAATTTTATCATCCAATTTATATTGCTTTAATTTCTCAATTTCATGTTTTATTCTAGCATAATCACCCACAGTATATTCTTCTAATAACCTAATTGATCTAGTATCTATTTTATATTCTCCAAAAGACTTTTTTATGTATTCATACATATCACTAGTTGGTTCAATTACTTCCGCTTTCTCTAGTAATTTTTTAAATATCTGTTTTCTTCCATCTAATTTATTTTCATTAGTAAGAATTAAAATATTATCACTTGGGTGATCTATATAATTACCTAGTTTATCATCTACATCAATTTTTGAAAGATTTTTACAAATTATTATTTTTTTTGTATCAAACATTGAAAAAGTATCAAGGTTCTCAAGTGGCTTTAGAAAACTATCTTCTTCTAAATTATATTTATATATAGAATTAGAATCAATCTTAGATTTATCAATAATCTCACTTATTTCTTTTTCTATAACACTACTATTACCAATAATTAAATAAATCATTAATACCACCTAAGTTAATTATACTAAATCTTAATGATATTTTTAAGTCTTTTAATAACTTTTTTTTCAATTCTTGAAATATATGATTGCGAGATTGCTAGTTTTTCCGCAACATCTTTTTGAGTCATCTCATCCACCCCATTTAAACCATACCTCAATATCATGATTTCTTGATCCCTTTTATCTAATTTATTTATTTCATTCATCAATAGTTTCTTTTCAATTTCTTCATCTAAATCTTTGGTAACAACATCGCCATCTGTTCCTAGAATATCCTCTAGTCTTAACTCATTACCATCAGCATCAAAACTTAAACTTTCTTCTAAACTGACATCTCCTTTTGTTTTTTTAGTTTTTCTAAGATGCATAAGTATTTCATTATCGATACAACGTGAACAATATGTTGCAAGTTTGATTGATTTATCCATGCTAAATGTATTTATGCCTTTAATTAAACCAATTGATCCAATTGAAACTAAGTCTTCTAAATCAATCCCAGTATTTTCATATTTCTTTGCAAGAAAAACAACTAATCTTAAATTATGTTCAATTAATTTATTTCTAGCATATAAATCTCCTGACTGTGCCTTAATAATATATGAATCTTCTTCATCTTTTTTCAACGGAGGGGGTAAAGCATCACTGCTCCCAACATAAAATATTTGCCTTTTTTTAAACCACTTACGAAGAATTTTTCTAATTAAACATTTCATTTTTCAACTATCCTTTCATTTAATAATATATCAATACCATCTATTCTAAATTTGTCGTTTGCCCTACCAAGTACAATATTATATCTATACCCTACCTGCTTAATATATATTTTTTTTACTATCATACATTCTAATAATCCATTATTATTTAAAGATTGATATGGTACAAAAAAAGTATTATTAAATTTGACATTTTTATTAGAAGTTAAAATTATCGGCTTGTTAAAGTATGGATCTATTAAAACATTTCCAGTATCTATAAATCCAGTACATTTATATTTATTATTATCAATAAATAAATCAACTTCATATATATTATTAAAATCTCTTTTATATTTTTTATTTATTTTAATATATATAAATAGAATAATAATACTTATTGCAAAGAGAAATAACATATTTAAGTACTTATTACCATTTATAAAGTTATAGTCACCATCATTAATATTTAATAGATATAATGATCCTCCCAATATAACTGAAATTGCTAATAAATTAATAAAATTATTAATTGTATATTTAATACTCTTAAAATTAAATGTAATTATAACCATAATTATTCCAGATAACATTTTTAATATAAAAAATATAAAACTTGGTAAATTTATAAATAGAATAATAATACTTATTCCTCCAAAAACACTTCCTAATATAATACGATATATCTTAACATTTCTTTTTAATATTGATGATAACGATACTAAAATAATAAAATCAAATAAAAAATTGATTAAAAATAAATAATCAATATATACTTTCATATTTATCACCAAATTAATTATAAAAAAAAGACATATCAATTTATGTCTATTTTTCTTCTTGAGTAATTACTTTCTTACCTTTATATTCACCACATTCTTTGCATACTCTATGTGGTCTTATCATTGCACCGCAACTAGGACATTTAATTGTACCATTTGCAGTAAGCTTCATATGAGTTCTTCTTTTTCTTTTTCTAGTCTTTGATACTTTACTAAAAGGAACTGCCATATTATCTCTCCTCTCTAATTACTAACTCGTTTTTCTATGTAATTATACTATATGATTAGATAAATTTCAACAATAATTTACTTATTTTGTATTTCATAACATTTTATAATATTATTTATGAGCATTATTACTGTCATTGGTCCTACTCCCCCAGGAACCGGAGTTATCAAAGAAACCTTATCATAAACATCATCATAGTCTACATCACCATATAATCTATCTTCTCTAATTATTCCAACATCGATTATTATAGCATCATCTTTTATCATATCTTTTGTAATTAAATGTTTATGTCCGGTTGCTGAAATAATTATATCTGCCTCTTTAGTTTCTTTTTTCAAATTAGCAGTATTGGAGTGACACATGGTAACAGTTGCTCCTTTATTTAAAAGCAAAAGCGATGTAGGAAGTCCTACTAATCTACTTCTTCCAACAACACATATATCTTTTCCTGCTATATCGACATTAGAATACTCTAACATTTTAATTATTCCATAAGCAGTACAAGGAATTATACCATCTTCTTTATTAATTATCTTAATAAAATTATTATCAGATAATCCGTCTACATCTTTCTTATAATCAATTGCATCTATTATATGCTTACTATTTAAATATTCTGGAAGTGGTAATTGTACAAGTATTGCCGTTACAGAATCATCACTATTTAAAATATTGATATTTTCAATAAGCTCATTTTCTTCTGCAAGTTCATAGTGATCATTTTCAAAATCTATTCCTATTTCTTCACATAGTTTTTTCTTCATATCTATATAAATTTTACTGGCTTCATTACTTCCTACACTTATAACAACAAGTTTTAGTCTTTTAGGAATACTTTCTAATTTTTGCTTTAGTGTTTCTTTAATACTATTTGCAATTAATCTTCCATTTATATTTTTATCCATATTATCACTCTTCTTTATTTAAAATATTCATTGTTTTTTAATTCATATCCAATTGTTGTTGATTCATCGTGTCCTGGATATAGTGTAATTTCTTCATCATATTGCTTAAGTTTTGTTATACTTTTTAGCATATCACTATATGATCCTGTTGGTAAATCAACTCTTCCTATTCCACCATGAAATACAAAATCTCCTGTAAACATTATATCATAATCTTGAAAATAAAAGGAAATAGAATCACTAGAATGCCCCGGAGTATAAATAACATTTAAAGAGAATGGACCAATTCCGATTCTTTCCTCAAATAAATTATCATGATCATATGATTTAATATCATATACTTCTTTTAATCTATCAAGAGCACCAACATGATCATAATGATTATGAGTTATTAAAATGGCAAGTGGCTCTAATTCTAATTCTTTAATTCTTTTAATTATAAAATCTTCATCAGATCCAGGATCTACTATTAAACATTTGCCTTCTTTTATTAAAAGATAGCAATTGGTTTGTAAATCTCCTACTTTTATAATTTCAATTTCCATATTATCTCCTTAATAATTCTTTATATTTTTCCATTAGAAAATAAATATCTTTGCTACTTAAAAAGCATATTACGCTATTAGTATGACAAAGTGACTTATCTGCCATATCTTCATTAATATATTCAGCATTCTTACATCCATTAATAATTAAATTATGATCTACTCCAGGATAATCATTAGGATCTTCTCTATCGTTATAAATATCCATAACATATACTTTATCGGCAATATTTAAGGCATCAATAAAATCATCTTTCATCTCTTTAGCACGAGATAATGTATGAATTTTAAGAATTGCTACTAATTCTTTATCAGGATACTTTTGTTTAGCAGCTAGAAGTGTTACTTTTACTTCTGAAGGATGATGTGCATAATCATCTATTAATATATTATTACCAATTTTTTCTTCTTTAAATCTTCTTTTAGCACCTTCAAAATTGCACATACTTGCTTCTATTTCTTTGGGCGTAATGCCTTTTAAATTAGACAATGCAATACATGCTAAGGCATCTAATACCATATGTTTTCCATATAGTGGAATATCAAAATGTCCGAAGAAAGTACTATTAATATAACAATCAAACTGGCTACCTTTATCATCTAATACTAGGTTTTTAGCAACTATATCATTGTTATCATTTAATCCATAATAAGTGATATTATTACCTTTTAATTTTCTAACATTTAAATCATCACCACAAGCAATGACCTTTTCACACTTTTTATCTATAAATTCTTGGAAAGCACTTATATAATCATCCAAGTCTTTATAATAATCGATATGATCTAGTTCAATATTAGTTATTACAATATATTTTGGGAAATAATTTAAAAAATGTCTTTTGTACTCACAAGATTCTACTATAAAAATATCAGAATCTTTATCAATAAATCCTCTGCCATCTCCTATTAAATAATTACAGCCATACTTTGAATCTGTAAATATTTTTGATAACAAAGCAGTTGTTGTTGTTTTACCATGGCATCCACTTATACAATATGTCTCATAATTTTTAGTAAACTCCCCTAACAATTCAAAATATTCATACATCTTTAGGCCTAACTCATTGGCCTTAATAACTGCTTTATGATCACTATGAATTGCTGATGTATAAACAAAAATCATATCAGTTTTTAAATTATTTAAATCATAATATATTGGAATATTTCTTTTTACCAATTCTTCTTCAGTAAAACTATATTTAGAATTATCATCATATCCAATAATATCATTTCCTAAATCATGAAGCATTGAAGCAAGTGCACTCATTCCAGTCCCTTTAATACCTGCAAAAAAATATGTCATAATATCATCTTCCTTTTTCACCATCGTTAAGCCCGTATGCGGCATTAAAACCATATTCGCGTACTAAATAATCCCTATTAGCTCGTGCAATAGATTTTATACCTGCAATTAAGTGACGATTAGAAATATCATAATCACCCGTTCTTGCATAGTAATCGCTACCCGAATCATTTTCTTTTAGTTTGTTTTCTAATCTACGAGTTTCTAACTCTGCCAAGTCTCGTCTTCTTTTATATGGAGAAGAAATCTCAAACTGTAAATTAGGAAATGTTTCCGTTCTTGCTAGATATGTCATTCGTTTTAGAACAATGTTTAGTTCTGATGGAGTAATTCTATTTTCGTTTTTTAATCTATTAGGATCATAGAAATAGTATTCATTGCTTTCTTCAAAAACTTGATTGGCTACAGCAGGCGAGATGCTTTCAAATAAATCCTCCGGTAAGATAGGAAGTTCTAATACTTTACTTTTAACTATCATATATATTTTCTTAGCCAATTTTATCAACTCCACCCATATATTTTTTTAATGATTCTGGAATATTTATAGAACCATCTTCATTATAATTATTTTCTAAAAATGCAATTAACATTCTTGGTGGAGTACAAACTGTATTATTTAATGTATGAGGAAAATACTTACCATCTTTACCACTAACTCTAATAGCAAGTCTTCTTGCCTGTGCATCCCCTAAAGTTGAACAACTTCCCACTTCAAAATATTTTTCTTGTCTTGGGCTCCATGCTTCAACATCAATGCTTTTTACTTTTAAATCCGCTAAGTCCCCACTACAACATTCTAATGTTCTAACTGGTATATTTAAACTAGTGAATAACTCAACTGTATATTCTAACATTTTATTAAAATAATCCATTGACTCTTCAGGTTTACAAATTACTATCATCTCTTGCTTTTCAAATTGATGAACACGATATATTCCACGTTCTTCAATGCCATGAGCTCCTACTTCTTTTCTAAAGCATGGGGAATAACTCGTAAGAGTATATGGAAGATTATCTTCTTTTATAATTTGATCCATAAATCGTGCAATCATAGAGTGCTCACTAGTTCCAATTAAATATAAGTCTTCTCCTTCAATCTTATACATCATATTATCTTTTTCTTCAAAACTCATAACACCATTTACAGCATCACCATTTAACATAAATGGTGGAATACAATATGTATATCCTTTATCAATCATAAAATCTCTGGCATATGATAAAACCGCTGAATGAAGTCTTGCAATATCACCTAATAAATAGTAAAATCCATTCCCCGCAACTCTTCTAGCACTATCTAAATCTATCCCCTGCAGTTTTTCCATTATATCAACATGATATGGTATTTCATAAGTTGGTTTTTCATGATGTCCATATTTTTTTAATTCAACATTTTCACTATCATCTTTCCCAACAGGAACAGAATCATCAATTATCTGAGGAATTTGCATCATAAGCTCTTTTATTTTATTTTGCATTTCTTCTTCTCTTAATTCAGTATCTTCTAACTTGTTGTTGATCTCAACTACATCTTTTTTTCTAATATTAATTAAATTAGTATCACCATCCCTCATAAGAGATCCTATCTCACTACTGATACTATTTCTATTTTGTCTTAATAAGTCTGCATCTTGCTTTAATTTTCTTAATTTAATATCTAAGTCATATACTTCTTCTACTATAGGTATTTTTTTATCTTGATATTTTTTCTTAATGTTTTTGATCACTTTGTCTTTATCATTCCTAATTAAGTTAATATCTATCATTTTATCATTCCTTCTTACTATTTAATCTTAACAAAATATGCAATTAGTGTCAATTTATAATAAAAAAGTTGATCATAAACCAACTTAGTTAACTGTGCCTATTTTGTTAAATGGATATACTACTAATTTAGCACTACCTAAAATATCTTTTTTTTCAATACAACCAAAATATCTACTATCTAGTGAATCATCTCTATTATCACCCATTACAAAATAGCATTTATCTGGAATTACATCATTATCATAATTAAATTTTGCTAATGAAAAGTCTAAAGTTTCTTCCCTTAAATAAGGTTCTTCAACGATTTCCCCATTAATATATAAAATATTATTTTCAAACTTAAGAGTATCCCCTGGTAGTCCAATAACTCTTTTTATAAGCTTTGATTTGCCTTGTTTTACTACTACTATATCAAATCTTTTTACATCATTAAAATAATACTTTGTCTCATTTAGAATCATTATTTCACCATTTTCCAGAGTACTGCTCATACTTGTGCCATTTACTCTAATAGGAGTTACAACATAAGATTTAATTAAGATTACTACTACTAATATAATAATATAAGTAAATATTTCCTTTTTTTTTTCTTTTTTCATAATTAAATTAAAAGTAAGACCATTATTGGTCCTACTTTTGTCCTCTTTCTTTAATACGATATTGACCAACAAAATTCTTTAAGAAATTTAATTTTGCACGTCTAACTTTACCATGTCTAATTACTGTAACTTTTGCAACTTTTGGTGAATTTACCGGAAATGTTCTCTCTACCCCAACACCATAAGATTCTTTTCTAACAGTAAAAGTTTCAGATACTCCACCACTTTTTTTAGATGTCACTATTCCTTCGTATGCTTGAATTCTTTCTTTCTTGCCTTCAATAATTCTAACATCTACACGAACAGTATCTCCAACTCTGACTTCTGGCAAATCATTTCGTATTTGCTTACTTGTAATTTTATCAACTACATTCACGATTATTCCTCCTTATTAACCAGCAATCATTATATTTAAGCGGATTGCTTTTTTTCAACGCTTTTAATAATAGCACATGTAAATCAAAATGTCTAGTGTTTTTTAACGGCCGCCTCCGCCTCCGCCTCCGAAGGATCCTCCGCCGCCACCACCTGATGAGAAGCCACCACCGCCTCCAGAATAACTTGAAGCTGCCGCACGAGCAGCACTTCTTGCTGTCGCCGCACTTGCTGTTGCCATATGAGAAAGATGGCTGATTAATATTACATCTGTCATATCAAAACTAGATGAATTCATTTCACTAACTACTTCTGGATAAAGTTTCTTAAACTGCTTTGATACCTCATCTGCTATTCCAAATATTTGGGCAAACATAAGATATTCTTTCCAAAGTTTAACTTCTATTGCCTCTTTTTCAGAAATTCTGGAAAACTCCATCAAGAATTTCTTTAATCCAGCCAACTTATTTCCTTCTTCTTTTAAAATATCTTTTACCAAATATTTACTACCATTTCTCACAATCATACCACTTTGGATATAACTATCAAGTCCTTCAACTTCAGCATTATCTAACCAAGTATATAATTTATTATAATTGGTTTTACTCCAACGTTCTAATTCTTTACTTTCTAATATATTATCATTACTTGCACTTATTAAATACTCATACATTGTTTTTTCTGAATCATTAGAAAACTCTAAATCATTCTTTAGTATTATTGATGTTTCTTCTTTTTTAATTATGCCTTTTTCTTCTTTCTTTAGCTGAATCTTATCTTCAAATAACCATTTTAAAAACAATGCACCAATAAAATCAGTATTTTTATCATTTAAGTTATATATTTGAGAAATTGAAAAAGCATTATAAATATTTTTATTACATGGTATATCTCTGAAATTATTAATCTCTTTCATAGAAATTTTACCATTTCCTTTTGTTTCAAATTTATATTTCTTATTTAATTTATTTGCTAAAATAGCACCAAATACTGGAAATAGCACAATTGCCATGAAAATTAGCCATGAAAATATACGAGTAATTATGTTCCCAATATTATTATCAGAATAATCATGTTCAAATGTTCCTACTTCTGCTGCCTCTAATACTTCGTTAAAACTATCATATTCAGTAATAATATTAGTAGATGTAAATGTACCAAGTGGAAATTCTATTAATGCTACTACATACTCACTTTTTGAAAGATTACGGTTTTCTTCATTAGTCATCTCAATCTTACCATCTTTTACATATGCATATCCTTTATAACCATATCCCCAAACATCAAGCGTATCGCTATAGGTTTCAGGCCCTGATATTGTAATCCAAAAATTTTTAACTGCCATATCGCCTATCATTTTTAAATACATTACTTGAGCATCGGATACATTAAATATAACATTTGACATATCATACGATAATGTATATGTATGATTACCGTAATAGCTCATACCCCAGCATAGTTCTACTCCGGATGAAGTATAATTTATGCCATTTTTATGAATTTTTTCATTAAATGATGCATTAATATCCCAATTATCTAAATATGTATATATAGCTTCAGTATCATCATAGACACTAAAATTTGAAATTTCCATATTGCCTAAATTATTAATAACTTTATAACCCTCAGTTCCATTATCAAAATCTGTTTTCCAAACTTCAACGATATGAGCTGAACCATCACTATTAAGTGTAATATTAATTTTTATTTCATCAACTTCATTAGCAGCATTAACATTTATTATTCCAAACATTAATAACATCAAACAAAATAAAATATATTTTATTTTTTTCATATTTTCCTCCAAAAAAAGCTTACTTATGTAAGCTTAAAATGATACTTTTGGTGTTTCTTTTTCAGTTTCACTAGCTTCAAAGAAATCTGCTTTTTTAAACTTAGCAAGATTAGCAACAATGTTGCTTGGAACCATCTGTACTTTATTGTTGTAAGATAATACAGAATCATTATAGAATTGTCTTGCATAAGAAATCTTATCTTCAGTATCTTTTAGATCTTTTTGTAGTTCTAAAAAGTTAGTATTTGCTTTTAAATCAGGATAAGATTCAGCAAGTGCAAAAAGTTTGTTTAATGCTTGTGTAACTTCTCCAGATGCTTTCATTTCTTCTTCAGGTGTTTTGGCTGCTATAAAAGTATTTCTAGCTTTAATAACATTTTCTAACGTCTCACTTTCATGCTTTGCATATCCTTTTACAGTTTCAACCAAATTTGGTATTAAATCAGCTCTTCTTTTTAGTTGAACATCAATTTGAGACCATTGATCATCTTTCTTGTTTCTTAGAGAAACTAACTTATTATAAACTGCAAAAAACCATCCTAATAATATTACTACAACTGCTATAACTACAAGTACCCATGTTGGTGGCATAATTATCAACTCCTTCTATTTAAATGATATAATAAATTTATAAAAATATCAATAATAATGTATCTTTTTTTAAGAATTAATCATAATATTATTGGTGATAATAATGGATTTGGATATAAGAAAAAATATTATAAAAAATACTAAAGATGACAGTATTGACGATTTAATTAAATCATTAGATGAAAGTATACCATCAGATGATGAGCTAATTTTACCAGGATTGGGAGTTTTTTTTGAAATACTTTGGCAAGATTTAAACAATGACGAAAAAATAGATATTGTTACCAAAATAAAGGGAAGATTAATTTAACTTAATCTTCCCTTTTCTTTCTATATTTTATCTTCCTTGATTACCTTGTGAAAACTCATAATCAGCACAAATATTATCATAATACGCATCTCTTAAATATGCTAGGTATTCGCACGCCCCAGTAAGACTTTCTCTTAAAATAACTTCCATTGGTCTAGTATTTTTCCTTGTAACAAAATAGTCTGCTAATTCTGGATGTCTATAAATTATTTCTTCAACTTTGTACATCTGATTTTTCTTAATTCTATCACAAAAACTAAACTCTGACATTTTTATTCCTCTGTAACACGTAGGAAGATTGACATCATCAGGTATTACAAATATACTTTTATCAGAAAGAATATTTTCAAATTCTAAAAATATATTATTGCTTTCATCAGAACATATATAAAATTTATCCCCACAGGTTACTTTTAAATCGTTGGCATCTCTAACTTGACAATCAACTCTAAAAGATTCTTCTATTACTTCCTTAACACTTTCAATTTGTTTAAACATACCCATACTAAATGCTATCCTGCTAAATGGCATACCGCCATATTGCTCAATATCATGTAAGAACGAATACCTTTTGTTATTTTGTTCTTTCATTTTCAGTTTCCCCCTTTTAAAACACGCTAATTATAACACAAATTTGATAAAAACGCAAGAAAAAAGAGAATTTCTTCTCTTACTTTTCATATACACTAGCTTGTTTTCTATCTTTTCCAAGTCTTTCGTATTTAATAACTCCATCTATTTTAGCATAAAGTGTATGATCATTTCCAAGTCCTACATTTTTACCTGGATAAATCTTTGTACCTCTTTGACGATAGATAATAGATCCTGCTGTTGCAAACTCTCCGTCGGCAACTTTAGCACCTAACCTTCTACCAGCTGAGTTTCTACCATTAGTAGATGACCCTCCACCTTTTTTATGAGCGAATAGTTGAATATTTAATTTTAACATCATTATTCCTCCTTAATATTAATATTTTTAGGATAATTATCAGATAGTTCTTGTAACATATTTAACATATTATCCATTAATTTACTTATTATTTCATTATCATATAATATTTCTATTATAAATTTTTTATCTAATTGATATTTAATTGCCTTATCATCAATTGATAAAATAGCATTTATTGTTGTTATAATTATTGAAGATGTTGCAGCACAAACGATATCTTTACCAAAATCAGCATATGCAGCATGTCCTTCTATAACTACTTTATTGATATAATTATCTTTTTTGACAATAACTTTAATCATATTAACCAACAATCTTTGTAATTTCTACTTTTGTATATGGTTGACGATGGCCTTGTTTTCTTCTTGATGCTTGTGATTTTTGAGTGTATTTGAAAATTACAATTTTCTTTTGTTTGCCATGTTTTATTACTTTACCTTCAACTTTAGCACCTTCAATATATGGAGCACCAGTTTTAGAATCAAGCATTAAAACCTTATCAAATACAACCTTTTTATCAGCCTCTTCTGGTAGCTTTTCTACGTAGATAATTGATTTTTCCTCTACTACATATTGTTTTCCACCAGTTTCAATAATTGCTTTCATATTATACCTCCTTTTTTAACCTAAGACTCACTTTAAGGGTAGACAAAAGTCTTTATAACCTGTTCAATGTGGTTTAAAGCAGGAGCTTCAAACATTTAGATATTACCATAAAATATGTAGAAATGTCAACAAAATTACAAAAAATAGGAATAATGTAAAACATTATCCCTATGTAGATGAAATACAAACTAACTGTGCTTCATCTATATACAACTATACTAAAATTAATTTGCGTTGTCAATGCTTTTTTAAAATTTTATTTTTTCTTCAATATAACATACAACTTTATCTAATTCTAATACTTCTTGTTTCATTGTATCTCTGTCTCTAATGGTAACTGTATTATTATTTAATGTTTCATCATCTATAGTTATACAAAATGGTGTCCCGATTGCATCAGATCTACGATATCTCTTCCCAATAGTACCAGATTCATCATAAGTACACGAAAAATTTTTAGATAATGTTGTAAACACTTCTTTTGCTTTTTCACTATGAATTTTTTTAATAAGTGGTAATATTGTTACTTTATATGGTGCTAGATAGGGAATAAATTTCATTACTTCTCGTTCCTCACCATTTTCAATTTGTTCTTTGCTATAAGCATCGCATAAGATAGTAAGCATAGTCCTTTCTACTCCAACTGATGGTTCTATCACATAAGGAATATACTTTTCATTTGTTTCAGGATCTAAGTAAGTCATACTTTGACCAGACACCATTTCATGCTGTTTTAAATCATAGTCAGTACGACTCGCAATTCCCCACAACTCACCCCAACCAAATGGAAATAAATATTCTATATCAGTAGTTGCATTACTATAAAATGCTAGTTCCTCTTTTGAATGATCTCTTAAACGCAATTTATCTTTGTCAATTCCTAAAGATAATAAATAATTATAGCAAAAGTCTTTATAATATTTATGCCACTCTAATTCAGTCCCTGGCTTACAAAAAAATTCAAGTTCCATTTGTTCAAACTCACGTACTCTAAATATAAAGTTTCCTGGAGTAATTTCATTTCTAAAACTCTTACCAACTTGCCCTATTCCAAATGGAACTTTTAAGCGCATACTTCTTTGGACATTTAAAAAATTTACAAATATTCCTTGGGCTGTTTCTGGTCGCAAATATACAACTGATTTAGCATCATCAGTAACTCCTTGAAATGTTTTAAACATTAAGTTAAACTGTCTAATATCAGTAAAATCTGTCTTCCCACATTTTGGGCAAGGAATATTATTTTCCCTAATATATTTAATCATATCTTCTTGAATCAATGAATCTCCTAGTTCACTTTTAGTAAAGTCATTAATTAAAATATCAGCACGATATCTTGATTTACAATTTTTACAATCTATAAGAGGATCCGAAAAAGTCTTTAGGTGCCCACTTGCTTCCCATGTTTTAGTATTCATTAGTATTGCACTATCAAGTCCGACATTATTAGGATTTTCTTGTATAAACTTCTTTAGCCATGCATGTTTTACATTATCTTTAAGCAAAGCTCCTAGTGGTCCATAATCCCAAGTGTTAGCAAGGCCACCATATATTTCACTTCCTTGATAAATAAAACCATATTGTTTGCAGTAGTTAACCAATTTTTCCATGTCCATATCTATCCCTCTTCTCACAATCATTATTATAATATATTTTTTTATAAATGAAAACAGTCAATCAAAAGATTGACTATTTATTTTATTCAATATTGCATGTCCTGGTTTGATTATTTTGTGTATATACAGCATAACACGTTCCAGATGTGCTTGCGTTTTCATACCCCGCAGCGGAGCAAGCATAACTGCAATTAGAATAACCATTACAAGATGTTGCGTAAGTATGTGACTCGACACATTTTGACCCATTACAAGTCCCAGCACAAGCAGTACGGCACTCTACAAGCGAACTATAAGTAGTATATGTATTTATTGTACATCTACAAGTCCCTGTATAGTTGGTAACATTACAATATCTTCGGGTACAGGCATTTTGATAAGCTCCACACGAGCTTTGACCCGTTGAAGACGAGGCTGTTGACCAATTAGTGCAACTTACAGTATAATTTCTTACATTTGGCAATGCATCCCTAACTGATACAGCATATGTCGTTCCATTAGTAGCACTAGTAGAAAAAGTATTTGTCGAAGAATACGAGCCACCTAATAGCGAATATGCTGTGCTATGCAATCCTGCACCATCAGTATTATCACTTGCTGTTACCGTTATAGTATTTGCACTTGTTGAACACGTTATTGTTGCTGTTGGTGCTGTTATATCTACATATACATTCGCCGTTCTAGAAGCACACATTGTTGAATTATCAGCATTATCTTTTATGGTATATGATGCTATTGTTGATGTTTTGGTAGATACAGAGAATGTTGTTGAACCTCCACTATAATTAGTATTGCAGCCACTCTCAGAGTCATTACAGCCATATACAATAGTTCTACTACTATTAGTCCATGTCGTTGAGTCTCCACTATCAGTACAACTAGGATTAGTAGTATCAATTTTGGATTGTCAACACTAAATTGTACAAATTAAATGAGAACACAATTGATTTTTGAACTGAATTGGAGATAAATAATTAAGAGAACTATGAATACGAAAATTATTGAACCAATTAACATAGTCGA
>Ga0116152_10001228_pt1 | contig 21098 bp, 22 predicted proteins | sample AD_UKC119_MetaG_FD_89894 | JGI IMG/M metagenome (GOLD analysis project Ga0116152, IMG submission 89894) | Active sludge microbial communities of municipal wastewater-treating anaerobic digesters from Hong Kong - AD_UKC119_MetaG | ecosystem: Engineered > Bioreactor > Anaerobic > Digestate...
CCCCAAAGGCCTGAACCTGGAGTTCAAGGCCTCCTTCTGCAAGAACTGCGATGTATGCAAGAAAGAATCCTGTGACGACGACGCCTACGTCACCATTCGCGACGGTGAGATCATGAGCGGCACCATCGATGCCGCCGCCGTAGGAGCCTTCAAGGGGAAGATCACCGACAGGGTGATCAAGGAGTACGGCCCGACGGTGGGCGCCGGCTTCGTCGACGGGATGACCCAGATGGCGATCCGGGGCATCATGCTCGCAGGGTTCAGCTTCGGGATAGACGACGAGGACATACCGAAGGAGGCCGAAGACCAGATATCGGACGTCCTCAACGCCGCGAGAGAGAACGTGACGAAGCTCATCGATGCCTACCAGGCCGGGGAGCTGGAACCCCTTCCGGGAAGGACCCTGGACGAGACCCTGGAGATGAGGATCATGCAGACCCTCGGCAAGGCCAGGGACAACACCGGCTCCATCGCCGGTCGGTACCTGGGCATCGACAACAGCGGCGTGGTGATGGCCGTCAGCGGAGCCCGCGGGTCGATGCTGAACCTGACCCAGATGGCTGCTTGCGTCGGCCAGCAGTCCGTTCGAGGCGAGAGGATCCGTCGAGGCTACGACGGGAGGACCCTCCCCCACTTCAGGAGGGGAGACCTGGGGGCCGAAGCCCACGGCTTCGTCCAGTCCAGCTACAAGGAAGGGCTTAACCCGACGGAGTTCTTCTTCCACGCCATCGGTGGGAGGGAGGGGCTCGTCGACACCGCCATCAGGACGTCTCAGAGCGGCTACCTCCAGAGGAGGCTGATCAACGCCCTCCAGGATCTGGAGGTCCAGTACGACGGGACGGTCAAGGAGACGAGAGGCATCATCGTCCAGTTCAACTACGGCGAGGACGGGGTCGACGCCTCAAAGAGGGATTATGCGAGCCCCGAGAACGTCCATCGGATAGTCCAGAGGGTGCTGAAAAAGGAGGGTGCATGAGCTTATCTGAGAAGGAGATCCAGAAGAAGATCGAGGATCTCCCCCTGCCCCAGAGCATAAAAAGGGCCCTGGAGGGCGAACTGAAGGGAGCTGAGATATCCGAGGAGGAGTTTTCTGAGGTGGCGGACCAGGTGTTGGCCGATTACGAGAGGTCCAAGGTCGAGCCCTGCGAGGCCGTTGGGGTCGTGGCCGCCCAGTCCATAGGCGAGCCCGGCACCCAGATGACGATGCGAACCTTCCACTACGCTGGGGTCGCTGAGATCAACGTCACCCTGGGGCTTCCGAGGCTGATAGAGATCGTGGACGCGCGAAAGATCCCCAGCACCCCCACCATGACGATCCGGCTGGAGAAGGAGTACGCCCTCGACCGGGACATCGCAAGAGAGGTGGCCTGGTCCATCGAGTCCACCAGCATCCTCCACCTGGGGTCGATAGCGACCGACCTTGCGGAGATGAACGTGGTGATCGACCTGAACGAGGACGCCCTGGTCCAGCGGAAGATCACCGCCGAGGAGGTGGCGGATCGGCTCGCGGAGGGCACAAAGCTCTCGGCGGAACAGCGCGGAAACCAGATTATAATGACGCCTCCCGAACCCTCGTATAGGGACCTCCTCCAGCTGGTAGAGAAGATCAAGACGATCTCCCTCAAGGGGATAGAGGGGATCAAGAGGGTCGTCATCAGGAAGGAAGGAGACGAGTACGTCCTCTACACTGAGGGCTCGGCCCTCAAGGACGTCATCGAGTTCAGGGGGGTCGACCCCACCAGGACGAAAACAAACAGTATAACCGAGATCGGCGATGTCCTGGGAATTGAGGCGGCCCGAAACGCCATAATAAACGAGGCCACCGACACCCTTCGAGAACAGGGCCTCTCCGTAGACGTGAGACACATCATGCTGGTGGCAGACATCATGACCTGCGACGGCGAGGTTAAGCAGATCGGCCGTCACGGCGTCTCCGGGGAGAAGGCGAGCGTCCTCGCGAGGGCCGCCTTCGAGGTGACCGTCAACCACATCCTCGACGCCGCGGTCCGGGGAGACGTGGACGATCTCAGGGGCGTAACTGAGAATGTCATTGTAGGCCAGCCGATTCAGCTGGGAACGGGCGACGTTAAATTGGTCGCAAAACGATGAGGTAAAAGGATGATAAACATTGATAGAGCGCTCAGAAGTTCGATCAGAACCGGTAATGTTGTTCTTGGCTCAAATCTGGCCCTGGAGGCCGGGGTCAGCGGGAAGGCTAAGCTCGTCATCAGCGCCACCGACTGTCCCGAAGATGTGGCAGTCGAGCTGAAGAAGACCGACGTTCCCATCTACAACTATTCGGGCAGAGGAAAAGATCTGGGCTCTGCCTGCGGAAAACCTTTCTCGATAGCGGCTCTGGCGGTGATAGAGCCCGGCGAATCTGAGATAATGGCGCTCCTGAGGGAGATCAGGGGTATCGAGGATGAGTGAGTTCAAGCTGACCACAGAAGGGATAAGGTACATCGCCCTCTTCGAAAGCTTGACCGGCGGCGTCGCCAGAGACTGCATCATCGACGACGATAATGACCGGATAATATTCGTCATCAAGAAGGGTGACATGGGTGCTGCCATCGGGAGGAAGGGCAGCAACATCAACAGGGTTAAGAAGTCGATAGGAAAGCAGATCGAGATCGTGGAGCACAGCGACGACGTCAAGGAGTTCCTGGAGAACGTCTTCCAGCCGGCCTCGATCAAGAATGTGACGATCGTTTCGAAAAACAATAAGCGATTGGCTTATGTAGAAGTAGCAAATAGGGACAAGGGCATCGCCATAGGACGGGATGGGCGCAACATATTAAAAGCCAAGATGCTCTCTTCGAGGCATCACGGCGTTGACGACATCATCATCCAGTAAAAATTTACCAACGCCCGGGCTCCAGCTGGCTTTGAGGTCGGGGGGCCGACCGTTGGCGATGGATATAGCATTCAACTAGGTGAAATAATGGGAAAGGGAATGTACGCGGCCAGGAAACTTGAGAGCGACCGCAAGAGCTTCCGGTGGAGCGATCTGAACTACAGCCGGAGGGCACTGAAGCTGAACGTCAAGGCAGACCCCCTGGGCGGCGCGCCGAGGGCTAGAGGCATAGTCCTGGAGAAGGTCGGCGTCGAGGCGAAACAGCCGAACTCCGCCATCAGAAAGTGCGTCAGAGTACAGCTGATCAAGAACGGTAGACAGGTCACCGCCTTCTGTCCGGGGGACGGTGCCATAGGGTTCATCGACGAGCACGACGAGGTCGTTGTGGAGAAGATAGGCGGCAGGATGGGCGGAGCCAAGGGAGATATCCCCGGCGTCCGGTTCCAGGTCATCGCCGTAAACAATGTGGCCCTGAACGAGATGGTCTCAGGACGGAAGGAGAAGCCGGTGAGGTGATACGATGAATGCGAAAATCTTCAACAAGTGGGACCCTGAGGAGATCGAGGTGGACGATCTCAGCATAAAGCGCTATTTTAACCTCCGTCCCATGGTCGTGATGCATTCTGGCGGCAGGCACGCAAGACAGCAGTTCAAAAAGTCCGAGCAGCATATAGTCGAGCGGCTGATAAACAAGATGATGCAGAAAGAGACCAACACCGGCAAGAAGATGAAGACCTACAAGATCGTGGAGGAGGCCTTCGACATAATCCATCAGAGGACCAAGGAGAACCCCCTCACGGTCTTTGCGAAGGCGGTCTCCAACGCCGGTCCTCGCGAAGAGGTCGTCCGTCTCAAGTACGGCGGCATAACCGTTCCCAAGGCCGTAGACACCGCCCCTCAGAGAAGGGTTGACGTGGCCTTGATGTTCATCACCACCGGTGCCCAGAGGTCGGCCTTCAAGTCCAAGCGGTCGGCGGCCAGCTGTCTCGCGGACGAGATCATCGCCGCATCCAAGGGCGACGTCCGAAGCTTCGCCATGAACAGAAAGGACAGCGTCGAGCGGGTCGCGAAGGCGGCACGGTAAAGCACGATAAAGATCGACCGGGGATGAGGCGTTTCGCCATCAGGCGCTGACGCTTTAGCCCCAAAACCTCTATTTTATTTGGGCCCATCTATTTTATTTGAACCGTTTGACGAAGGACTTGTCGATCCAGCTCTTGAAGGTGTAGATGATCCTCTTGGGGATGGGGACGCAGAGGTCGCCGTAGATCCCGACGGCGCAGCCGCATCCCGTAGTGATCAGGGCAACGGGGCTATCGGTGGACGCCCTGATCGAGTACGGTTTCAGATCCTCCCCCTTAGCGACCCTCGCCAGGTTCCTTGCGGTGTGCTTCGCCTGGATCTCCGCCTCCATCCCGGTCTTGGTGGCGAGCTTCCCGTCGATCTCGATCCAGGCGCAGTCTCCGATGGCGAAGACGTTCTCGCAGCCCAGAACTCTGAGGTACTGGTCGCATAAGAGCCAGCCGCTCCTCTTCGGGAGGTCCATGCTCTCGATGAGGGGGGCGGGCCTGATCCCCGCCGTCCAGATCGTCATCTCGCAGTCCAGGGCGGTGCCATCGGCGAAGGTGACGCCGTCGTCTCGGATCGATTCGACCCGTCTGTTCGTCAGGACCTCGACGCCCTTTCCCTTCAGGATCTCGTCCATCAGGATCGAGGCGTTCTTTGAGAGGGTTGGGAGGAGACGGTCCATCATCTCGACGACGTATATCGTGCAGTCCGCGTTCTCCGCCAAAAAGCAGGCAGTCTCGATGCCGGTTGGGCCCGACCCGATGATCGCGATCTTCTTCGGGCGTTTCTTCTCGACGAACCGCCTCGCTTTGACAGTATCCTCCAGGGTGTTGATGGAGAAGGCCTTCTCTGCCCCCTCGACCCCGAAGTAGTTCTGGACTGCGCCGGGGGCGAGGACGAGGATGTCGTAATCGAGATCGTTCTTTTCGCAGACAACCCTTCTGTCGGCGAAGTCGATCCTGAGGGCCCGGTCCCTGACGTGGACAGCGTTCATCTTCATGCAAAAGGGTTCCAGGGGGGCGGTCATGTCCTTTATCTCGATCTTTCCGCCGAGGTAGTCGGGGTAGAGGGCCTGACACTCGATCCTCTCCTTCGGCTCGACGAGGACCAGGTCCGTCCCCCACTTGGTGGCGGCATTTCTCACGAGTTCCGCGCCGCCTACGCCGCCGCCAATCACCACCACTCGCAAGAGATCGCTCTTCCGCAAATCCATCTGCCGCATCTCTACCTCAAACCCGACTTTATCCTGCAGTCATCGGTCATAAGGTCTTCGATGAGCCGGTTGCGATCAAGGGACGATCTTGATTTGGGTCAGGCCAGATCAAGGGCAAAATGCATATGACCGTCTTTGGTCTCCCTCGATCTGGAACTCTCCGCTCTGATTTTCCCTCTGCACCAGAGCTTTGCCGTCACCGTATCTTGCATGGAGGGCGGTTCCGCCTGCCCGAACACGAATCTATCTACGCATATTTTTCTTTTGTCATCATTAATCTTTGACACAACTCATAACATTATTCGAATCTATAACAGATAACTATTTAAGATGGCACCGCCAATTGGACCAAAGGAGGTGAGATCCCATGAGCCTGAGAGTCAAGATCGCCTTGCTCAATGCATTGCTGTATCTTATAATGGCTTCTCCAGCCCTTGCCATCGTTGTAGTTAAGAGATGAGAGGTACTGTGGGTTGCTCGCGAAACTACCAATTTATCTATTTTATTCTAAAACTTTGTATCAACCACACAGACAAAAACTTGTATTTTATGGGGCAATGTCTGTTGTAAAAAAAAATCCCCACCACCCTTTCAACTCATAATCTTCTGCGGATGATCGAGAAGGAAGCCGAGGTCTGAGAGAGGACCGGCCCGTCGGCCGAGTCCGCCGTCACCCTCCCTTCGGCGAAGGCGACCTGCCGTCCCACCTTTGCGACCCTCCCGCGGGCGACGACCTTTCCATCCCGGGCACCCTGGAAGAAGGTGGTGGTCTCCGATATCGTCGCGATCCTGTCCTCATCGTCGAGGGCGGTGAAGAGGGCGAGGGCCATCGCCTCGTCGGCGAGGGCGGTGTAGATCCCCCCTTGCATCCACCCCGCGCCGTTTTGCATATCGGGCCTCACCACCATCTGAAGCTCAGCCTCTCCGTCGCCGAAACCGACGACCTCGATCTCCATCATGACGAAGAAGGGGTTCGCCTCCCTACCCCTCTTTCGAATCTCTCCGAGGTAGCTCATCTTATCGTCTCCACCATCAAAACCGGTATGTAAAAGCCTTTTGGAGGGCGTCCGTTCGAGAACGTCTCCGAGACGAAATGGACCCATCCGAGACCGTCTTCGATACCAAAAAGTGATATCCGTTCGGGTTGAAGGATCTCGTCATGGCAGGGAACACCTTTGGCACCATCTTCAGGATCACCACCTGGGGCGAGAGCCACGGCCGGGGGGTCGGGGTCGTCGTCGACGGCTGCCCTGCGGGGCTCGCACTCTCCGAGGAAGTCGTCCAGGGAGAGCTGGACCGGAGGAGGCCTGGGCAGAGTTCGATCTCGACCCAGCGAAAGGAGGAGGATAGAGTCGAGATCCTCAGCGGCACCTTCGAAGGGCTCACGACGGGAACTCCGATCTCGATGCTCGTCTGGAACAGGGACGCGAGATCGAGCGCTTACGACTCCTTCCGAGACCGGCCTCGTCCTGGCCACGCCGACCTGACCTACCTCTCCAGGTACGGGGTCCGGGACCACCGGGGCGGTGGAAGGGCTTCTGCGAGGGAGACCGTCGGGCGGGTTGCCGCCGGAGCCGTCGCCAAGAAGCTTCTGGCCGAGAGCGGGATTTTGGTCGTCGGCTACGTCCTTGAGCTCGGCGGCGTCCGGGCGGATATTCTCGACGACCTCGATTTATCAGCCCTGAGGGAGGCGGCCGAGAAGAACCCCGTCCGCTGCCCCGACCAGTCCGCTGCAGCGAAGATGGTCAGGGCCGCCGAGGCGGCCCGCGAGGCGGGCGACAGCCTCGGAGGGGTCGCCGAGATCGTCGCCTCGGGGGTCCCCGCAGGGCTGGGGGAGCCGGTCTTCGATAAGCTCGACGCGGACCTTGCCTCCGCCCTGATGGGGATCGGGGCGGTCAAGGCCGTCGAGATCGGGGCGGGGGTCGAGGCGGCCCGGATGCGCGGAAGCGAGATGAACGACCCCATCCTCCCGGGGCCGGAGGGTCCGAGGTTTGAGACCAACAACGCCGGCGGAATTCTCGGCGGGATATCGACGGGTGCGCCGATAATCTGCAGGATCTCGGTGAAGCCCACCCCCTCCATCTCGCGCCTCCAGAGGACGGTTGAGATCTCGACGGGCGAGGCCGCCGAGATCGAGATCACGGGGAGGCACGACCCCGTGATACCCCCGAGGATCGTCCCCGTGGCGGAGGCGATGGTGGCTCTCGTTCTCGCAGACCACCTTCTGAGGCAGAGGGCCGCCAGAATCTGAAATCCCTGCCAAATTTTATATCGCCCGCCAAAAGATCGATGGTCATGCAGAAGGAGTTTCACACCCTCCTCCCCCTCGACGAGGCGATAGAGATCGTCCTCGCCGCCGCGCCGAAGGCGGGGGTGGAGACTGTACCCCTGGAGAGGGCAGCGAGGCGGATCCTGGCCGAGCGGGTAGTCTCCAAAATCGACGTTCCCGGCTTCGACCGGGCGGCGATGGACGGCTACGCCCTGCGGTCCGCCGAGACCCTGGACGCGAGGGAGGACCGGCCCGTCGCCTTCGTCCTCGTCGGCCGGGTGCCCATGGGGAGGAGGCCCGAGGTCGTCGTGGGCGAGGGCGAGGCGGTCGAGGTCTCCACCGGCTCGATGATGCCCGAGGGGGCGGACGCCGTGGTCATGGTCGAGCACGCCGAGGTCGCGGGCTCGTCGCTCTTCATAAGGCGGGCGGTTCACGTCGGCGAGAACACCCATCGGGCCGGGGGGGACGTCGCCTTCGGCGAGACGGTCCTTCTTCCCGGACGAAAGCTCTCGGCCCGGGAGGTCGGCCTTCTGGCGGCCGTTGGCCGGCGGGATGTGAAAGTCCGGTCCCTGAAGGTGGCCGTCGCCTCCACCGGAAACGAGCTGATCTCCCCTGGTGAGAGTCTCGCGCCGGGCAGGATCTACGACATAAACTCTTATTCCATAGCCGCGGCCGTCGAGGAGTGCGGCGGGACTCCTCAGATTTACGGGATCCTCCCCGATGACCCCGACTCCATGGCCGAGGGGCTCCTGGCCATGGCCGGAGAGTCCGACCTCGTCCTCGTCAGCGGGTCCACCTCGGCGGGGATCGGGGACATGGTCTATCGGGTCGTCGAGGAGCTTGGTGAGATCAAATTTCACGGGATCAACCTCAAGCCCGGAAAGCCCACCCTCTTCGGGACCGTCGGAAATAAGCCCATCATCGGCCTTCCTGGATACCCGACCAGCGCCCTGACGGTCTTCGGCCTTCTGGCGGCACCATTCATCAGGAGGGCGGTGGGGACCGAGCACCTGGCGCCCCGGGCCAGGGGGCGGCTCGCAAAGCCGGTCCGGTCCGAGGGCAGAAGGCAGATGCTGACGGTTGGGGTCGTCGGAGGATGGGTGTACCCCGTCGACAAGGGGAGCGGCTCCATCACCACCCTCGCCCTGGCCGACGGCTTCATCGACATCCCCGATCGGGTCGAGCACCTGGACCGGGGCGAGGAGGTACAGGTCCAGCTCTTCGGGAACGCTCCGGAGGCTGCCCTTCTCGTCGAGGGGGAGGACTGCCCCCGGCTCGAATCCATCGCCTCTGCCCTGTCCTTCGATATGCGGGTCGTCTCCACCGGTAGCAGGCGCGGCGCCATCTCGGCGGAGGACGGCGTCGCGGATATAGCAGTCGTCTCGCGGTCTATTGGGCAGGAGCCCGTCTGGGACGAGATGGCGCTCGAACCCGTCGGCGGCTATCGCAGGGAGCTGGTGATGATGGCAAGAGACCCGGAAATTCTCGACCTCGCTGGGGCCGAGGATCGGAAGGTAGTCGGCTGGTCGAGGGATTCGGAGATGAGCCGGATCTTGAGACGGGTCCTGGAGGAGTCGGGCTCAGAAAAGGCGAAGCTCGTCGGCGCGGCCCGGACCCACGCCGCCGTCGCGGCCGCTGTCAAGGCAGGTCGCGCAGACCTGGGCTTCGGCGTCCGGGAGGTGGCCGAGGAGGCGGGGCTGGCTCTGAGGAAGGTGGCAGAGGATGAGATACTGTTTCTCGTCCGTCCCGATAAGAGGGATCGGGGAGCGGTTCGGGCATTTCTGGAGGCTTTAAAGTGGGAGTAGTATCGTTTGGGGCGTATGTAGGTGGTAGAACTCTCATCTAAAAATGGGCGGAGGGGATTGATATTATCAGTTGGTTTCTCTTTCTCCCTTCTGATACAATCATTTTGGTTAACCGATCTTAATGGGCGCCAGCATCGAAACATTTTTCGTTTGGTTCCAACAACATCGTTTAGCATGAGAGCAACTCATAAAAGACACCTTTTGGCGCTGTTGATACTGACGATGCTGGCGATGCCCGTCTGTGGGCAGCAAACTGCAGAGGAGTGGTTAGAGAAAGGAAATGCTTACTATGAACAGGGCAAGTACGACGAAGCCATCCAAGCTTACGACGAAGCTATTAGCATCGATCCTGAATATGCTGATGCCTGGTATAATAAAGGTCTTGCACTCTATGTCAAGGCCGAGTACGACGAAGCCGTCCAAGCTTACGACGAAGCTATCAGGCTTGATCCTGATGATGCCTATGTCTGGTATAACAAAGACGTTGCTCCGCAGCAAACTGCAGAGGAATGGTTAGAAGAAGGTAATGCTTTCTATCAACAGGGCGAGTACGACGAGGCCATCCAGGCTTACGACGAAGCTATCACGCTTGATCCTGAGGATGCCAGTGCCTGGTATAACAAAGGCGTTGCTCTCGATGACCTTGGCAGATACGACGAGGCCGTCCAAGCTTACGACGAGGCTATCAAGCTTGATCCTGATGATGCCAGTACTTGGTATAACAAAGGCCTTGCTCTAGATGCTCAGGGCAAGTACGACGAGGCCATCCAAGCTTACGATGAAGCCATCAGGCTTGATCCTGAGGATGCAGATACATGGAATAACAAAGGCAATTCACTTTCTGATCAGGGCAAGTACGATGAAGCAATCATAGCTTACAACGAAGCCATCGGGCTTGATTCCGAGTATGCCGGTGCCTGTTATAATAAAGGTAATGCTTTCTATGCCCAGGGCAAGTACGACGAGGCGATCCAAGCTTACGACGAAGCTATCAAGCTTGATCCCGAGTTTGCCGAAGCATGGAATAACAAAGGCGTTGCTCTCGATGACCTCGGGCAGTATGGCGAAGCGATGCTGGCTTACGACGAAGCCCTCAGGCTCGATCCTGATGATGCAGATGCCTGGAATAACAAGGGCCTTGCTCTCTATAATCAGAGCAAGTACGATGAGGCAGTCCTGGCTTACGACGAAGCCCTCAGGCTCGATCCAGAAAATGCAGATTTTTGGTTGATGAAAAGTATCGTCCTCCTGCTTGCTGGCAATTACAGCGAATCTGCCGACGCCTTCAACGAAACGATCAATCTGGGTCTGGAAGATGCCGATGTTTGGGGTCTTAAAGGTGCAGCACTCCTATTTGCGGGCAATTACAGTGCAGGTATAGAGGCTTTAGATGCTGCAATCGAGCTAGATCCAGAAGACAGCGTCCCTTGGAAAGATAAAGGTGACGCGTTCTATGCCATGGGCGATTATGATCATGCCCTTGAATCCTACAACAGATCAATCGAATTGAACCAGTCGGATGCGCAAGCGTGGCACAGTAAGTTTTTCGCTCTCCAGGCCCTTGGGCGCAATTCAGAGTCTATAGAAGCCCTCAACAACTCCAAAGAGCTTGGATTAACAGATGCGGAAGCTTTGAATGACGAGGGGTGGGTGTTGTATTTATCAGGAAATTACAGCGAGTCTCTGGACGCTTACGAACGGGCCCTGGAACTGGATCCAGAATTATCCGATACATGGTTCAACAAAGGAGTCACCCTAAGAGCTCTCGGGCGGGATGAAGAAGCAGATGATGCCTTCGCTATTGGTTTGAAATCTTGAGGCGCGGGGGGGGACGAGTTCCCCGCACCAACTTTCTCATTATTCCGAATCGAGGCCAACAAGAGATCTCGGAGAAGGAGAAATCCAATAAGAATAATCTTCGGCGTTAAAACCCACCATTAAAAACGCTGCAGGATGATCTCTTCTTCACCTAAGATCCAGGACCATCGGCACGGATCGGATGTGATCCTCGGCCCTCTCTTCTCTCGTCTTCCGAAACCCGAGCCTCTCGTAGATCGCGACGGCGTTCGGCGACGAGTTGACGGTGGCCTGCAAGAGGTCCGGTTTTCTACTCTTGCAGATCGATAGACTCCGTCGCAAAAGCTCGCCTCCGACCCCTTCGCCCTGAAACTCGCCATCCACGAAGAAGAGGGTGACGTGGCCGTCGTCCCTCACCTCGATCATCCCCGCGATCGCGTCGTCGGCGACTGCAAGGAGGACGAGATGGTTCCACCGGGATCGGAGCCGGAGGAGGTGGTGGTCGGCGTAGCTCTGAAACTCCCGGCGCCCATCAGATGAGAACTGGGGGGCGACGAACTGGTCGAAGACCCGGAGGGCGAGGTTGCAGACCTCCGCCTCCTCGCCGATCCTCATCGGCCGAAGCTCCATTCATCCGCCCCTGGACCGCTTCACCTTCCTCTCGTAGTAGCTGAGAGGGTGGTTGATCCACCGGCAGAGCCGGTCCTCGCCGGGGCAGTTCCCGTAGGTGGCCATGGTGGCACAGGACGGCGGCTTGTAGGCGGTCCCACCCCTGCCCGCGATGTGCTCGACCTGGTAGCGGGTCTTCTCCTCGTCGAAGTCGGGGCTGGTGTTGAAGACGCCGACGACCTCGTCGACGGTCATCCCCACCGCCAGGAGGAAGGTCGTCAGGGCGAACCGTGCGGTGTGGGCGAGGTTTGCGCCTTTCGCCACCTGAGCGAGAAAACCGCGGATGCAGGGGGGGAAGGCGTCCTCGGTCACCTCGCCTAAGTCGACCTTCTCTTCCGCCCTCTTCGCCGAGAGCACCTCCTCGATCCTATCGAGGTCTGGCCGGAGCCTCTGGCATATCGCCGGGGGTACGGGGAGGGGAAGGCCTCGCCCAACCCGATCTTTCGCCCTCTCCTCCAGAAGCCGCGCCAGCTCGGAGCCGGTGAGGGCGACCCACCCCGCCTCCAGAGAGCGGTTGACCAGCTTCCAGCCGGGGCTGTGCAGCCTCGCCGCCCCTTTGAGGTAGTCGGAGAAGTGGACCCGCAGCCCGGCCTGGTCGGTTTGGGGGAATACGTCCAGGTCGCGGGCGAGGAGGATCAGGTCTTGAAGGCTTTCTGTGCCCATCTTTCGGCTTGCGAGCTTCGCCTCGGCGAGGGCGTACCTCCTGGTCAATAGATCGTCGTTGAGGCAGGATACCATCACCCTCGCCAGGGGGTAGGATAGAAGCTCCGCCAGGGGGTGGGCCCTCTCGTCGGAGATCTCACCCCGGACGGCGCCGAGCACCCGCTCTGTGGCCCTCCTCCTCACCAGGCGGGCAAGCCTCGGCTGGGGGTTCGGCTCTTCCAGGAGCCCCTCCAGTGAGTAGCCCGTCTCCTCCACCCTGGCCGCCGCCTCGCGGGAGAAAGGGTAGTCGGAGAGGCTCATTCCTGCTCGATTCTCGGAGCGAGAAGGTAGTTTATCTCGACCCCCTGGCCGAGCTTGAAGCTGATCCTCAGGGGATAGTCGACCCCCATCTCCAGCTTCACCTCCTGGGCTTTGCCGATCGCCTTGCTCATGTCGGCCAGGTAATCCAGAGAGAATAGGGATCTCGCCTTGCCGGGCTTGAGGCCCAGAAGCTCCGTTCCCGGCATCTTCAGCTTGAGGGAGTCGATGTCCCCCTTCGCCTCCATGTAGAACTGGTCCTCAGGATCGTCGGTGACGCCGAGGACGACGTGATCGGAGACCTTCTCCGCGGCCCTCACCGCCTTTCGGAGTTGTGCTCCGGGAAGGATCACGTGGGCCGGGAGGTCCAGCTCCGGCACCCGGGGCTCTTTTCTTATGGCGCTGGGGTCGATGAGGCTGAGGGTGTAGGATAGGGAGTTCACCCCTATCTTCAGCTTGTGGTTCTCCTCGTCCAGCTCGAGGGTGACGTTCTCGCCCCGGTCTGCCATGGAGAGGACGTCGGTGAGCCTCACCAGGTCGACGCCGATCTCGCCAGCGGTCGCCTTGAAGTACTCGAAGGCCTCGGCATTCAGCCGGAAGGAGACCATGGCCACGTTGGCGGGGTCCACAGCCTTCAGCTCAACGCCGTTCTCTGACAGGGTGAACTTCACCTCGTCGACAAGAGACGATACCGCCTCCACAGCATCCCGCAGGGTTTCTGCGCTTATCACTGCCTTGAACATCCTAGAGCCCCTCCATCGGAGAGATCAATTTTATCTTAAATATAGATTATCCCCTCAGTCGTACTCTCTCCAGGTGAAATTGCATTTCGTGCATCTGAAGAAGCGGACTTCACTCTCGTCGGCGGACCGCAGCTGCCGCAGCCACCAGTAAGCGGTATCGTTCCCGCACTCGGGGCACTTGGACTTGGTGGTGGGAAGCCCCGCAGCCTCCGAATCCTCGATCACCGTCATGGTGCGCTCTTTCTGCTCGGTCTTGCTGACGAGGTTGTCGCTCTTCTTCATCTCAACCTTCTTGCCGCACCTTCTGCAGACCAGCACGCCCTCCGACGGCACCATAATGCTCTTACAATCGGGACAAAACTCCATCAGATGACGAGTACTCACTCGTCATATTAAAGTTTACCAGTTGAGTAAAGGTGTATGATGATGAGGAGAGCCACCCGAGCGGCTCCAACTCTGAGGTGATCATGAGCACTGCATTGAACGTAATCTGTGAGAACAGGCCCGGGGTGCTGCGGGACATAGCCGGGGTCGTCGCCAGCCTCGGCGGGAACATCGAGTACACCCAGCAGTTCGTCCTGGAACGGGGCGTGAACATCGGGAAGGCCACCGTCTACATGGAGATCGACCAGCTGGCCGCTGGGATGGTGGAGGACCTGGAGTCGCTCCCCTCGGTGATGGAGGTCTCCGTCCACCAGTCCTTCGAGAAGATCTACGGCTCCAGGGTGATCATCATCGGGGGCGGCGCCCAGGTCGCCCAGGCGGCCGTCGGGGCCGTCAACGAGGCCGACCGCCACAACCTCCGGGGGGAGAGGATCAGCGTCGACACCATCCCCCTGGTGGGGGAAGACCCCATCGCCGACGCCGTCAACGCCGTGGGCCGTCTCCACCGGGCCTCGGTCCTGGTCCTGGCGGGGGCCCTGATGGGCGGCAGGATCTCCGAAGAGGTCCAGAGGCTCCAGGAAGAGGGGATCCCGGTGATCGCCCTCAAGATGGCGGGATCGGTCCCCAGCTACGCAGACCTGGTGGTGACCGACCCCATCCAGGCCGGGACCTTCGCGGTGATGCACGTCGCCAAGACCGCGATCTTCGACATAAAAAGGGTCCAAGGGATGGAGTTCTGAGATCGCTTGGAAAGGACGGATCGTGAGCTCGGATCGGCAGAGGCCCGGATCGGCACGAAGATGACGGTGGCTTCCGACGGCCGGATTCGGAGGCGGCGGGCTTATCCCCGGAGTCCCATCGCCTCAAGATCCCTGACGGCATCGCCGTCGAATAGCTCGTCCACGGTGTAAAAGTCGTCCCCGACCATCAGGACGGGGGCGCTGAGGGTGAAGACCCCGTTGACCCGAAGCTCCGTCAGGGCCTCCGCGGTGGCCATATCCACCGTCTCGAACTCGACCCCCCAGCCGTTAAGAACCCTCTTCACCTGCTCGCACCGGGGACAGTCGGATGTGGTGTAAACGACGTACTTCAAAGGCAACTCACCCCTCAATATTCTTCTTATTTCCTCGCCCCATCGATTTCTCATTTCCTCGCCGAAGGGCGCGTTTCACCTCAGCACCATCGGATAGCCCTTCTCCGAACGGATGGCGTATCCCTCTTCGACGGCCCTGTCCGCGCAATCCCGGCAGCATGAGAAGTTGGTGAGGTAGGTCACCCCTGCCATCTCGTGCTCGAAGATGTTGTTGCAGCTGAGCCCCATGATCCGTCGGCAGTCGAGGCCTTTGCAGAACTCGTGGTCGTCTGCCACCATCGGAAACTCGTCCTCAAACCAGATCTTCGGCAAAAGGACCGGGAGTATCGCCATGTCCATGCCGCATCCACAGGGCCCGTAGGTGTCCTCGGGCCCGTCGTAGACGATGGCCCTCTCGATCTTATATTCCATATTCCGCCACCCCGAGCGGATCTCCCGCTCATCCGGAAAAGGGTCGCGAGACCTAAATAACCTTTCTCATCTTTAGGACGGATCGAGGATATCGTCAGCCCTAAAAAAGCCAGCCGGCACCGGAGGTCGGGCTGGGTCTGACCGTCAACCCGTCAACCTACCATATCGGGCGGGGTCTTCTCGCGATGAAAATAAAGTTTCGTTGGTGGATTTTTGACATAAGATGCCTATATCTCCCTTTTTCTTCGATTATTCTGTATAATATTGCCTTCGAGTTTACGAAAATTATATATAGTGACCTGTTGGACAACTCAGAGTCTATTAGGCTCTTTAGTCGGAGAATAAGCGGGTTAAATCCTTTTTCTGACTGTCAGAGCCGGATTTTGGGAGGAGAGGAGATCAAATGGCGATACTTCCGGTGGCACCGGTCAGCAGGCTCATCCGCGAGGCGGGGGCGAAACGGGTAAGCGAGGGCGCGAGGGACGCCCTGGCAGAAATTTTGGAGAGCTACGGGATGGAGGTGGCCGAAGAGGCCGTCGAATGGGCAAACCACGCCAAGCGAAAGACGGTGAAGGCCGAGGACATCCGTGAGGCGGTCAAGAGGGTCCGGCCTCCTCGGGCGCCCGGAACCGACTGAGGCAGATATTATTTAACCCTGGAGGTAAGGTCGTCTCTTCATGCCTGAAAGCTTAGACTACGCCTCCCTGGGTCTGGTGTGCGGGATCGAGATCCATCAGCAGCTCGATACCGCAGCCAAGCTGTTTTGCGGCTGTCCTACGAGGATTAGAGACGCGGAGGAGTCGGACCATCAGTTCTTCAGGTACCTGCGACCGGCGCGAAGCGAGCTTGGCGAGATCGACAGGGCCGCCCTGGAAGAGGTTCTGGTCACCCGGAAGTTCATTTACAAATCGTATGATTCCACCTGCCTCGTTGAGGCGGACGAGGAGCCCCCTAGCGTTCTGAACCGCGAAGCTCTGGAGATCGGGCTGGTCGTCTCGCGGCTCCTCAATATGCAGATCGCAGACGAAGTTCACACCATGAGGAAGATCGTCATCGACGGCTCCAACACCTCGGGGTTCCAGAGGACCGCCTACGTTGCCTCCCACGGCTCCATCGACACCTCCTGCGGCAAGGTGGGGATGGAGACGATCTGTCTTGAGGAGGAGGCGGCGAGGATCATCGACGACCGGGGCGACGAGGTCGTCTACTCCCTCGATCGGCTTGGGATACCCCTCGTCGAGATCTGCACGTCTCCCGACGTCGTCTCCCCCCAGCACGCCCGGGAGGTGGCCCAGAGGCTCGGGATGATCCTCCGGTCCACCGGCAGGGTCAAGAGAGGCCTTGGGACGATCCGCCAGGACGTCAACGTCTCCATCAGAGACGGGGCGAGGGTCGAGATAAAGGGCGTCCAGGACCTGAACCTGATCGAGACGATCGTGGCGGTGGAGGCGAATAGGCAGCACCTCCTCCTGGAGATCAGAGATGAGCTTCTCGGTCGGAAAGCTCAGGTCTCGGACCGGGTGGCCGACGTCACCGGCCTCTTCGCCGCCACCGAGTCGAAGGTGATCAAGTCCGCCCTCGGCAAGGGTGGCGTCGTTCTGGCGGTGAACCTCGCGGGCTTTGCGGGGCTTGTGGGGACGGAGATCCAGCCGGGACGGCGGCTCGGCTCTGAGATCTCAGACCGGGCCAAGAGGGCGGGGGTCGGCGGGATCTTCCACTCAGACGAGCTTCCAGCCTACGGCATCACCCAGGAAGAGGTGGAGGCGGTTCGGGCCGAGCTTGGGGCCCGCGACGGTGACTGCGTGGCGATGGTGGCCGCCCCAAAGGATCGGGCCGAGGCGGCGATGAAGGCGGTCATCGATAGGGCGAGGGAGGCCCTGGTCGGGGTCCCCGAGGAGACGAGAAAGGCCCTACCCGAGGGGACGAGCGAGTACATGAGGCCCCTTCCGGGGTCCGCGCGGATGTACCCGGAGACGGACGTTCCGCCGGTGGTGGTGGCTCCAGAGTATGTTTCCTCCCTCGAACTGCCGGAGCTCTTCGATGAGAGGGCGGCGCGGTTCGAGAAGGATTACGGGCTGAACCGCGAGTTTGCGGGGCTGATGGCCGCATCGCCAAACTACCAGCTCTTCGAGGATGCCGTGAGAGATCTCTCCCTTCCCCCGGCCCTGGTGGTGAGAACCATCGAGATGATACCCCGGGAGCTGGCTCGGGATGGGGTTGCGGTCTCGAACCTGACCGAAGATCGCTACCTGGGCGCCCTCTCCCTCCTCGCCGAGGAGGGTGTGGCCAAGGAGGGGATCCCTCAGCTCCTGGAGACGATGGCGATGAATCCGGGGCTCTCGGCATCGGAGGCCGCGAAGGCCGCGGGACTTTTGGGCGTCGACAAGACAGGCGTCGAAGAGGTAGTGGCCGGGATCGTCGCCGAGAAGGAGGCCTTCGTCAGAGAGAAGGGCGAGGCGGCCCTGGGACCCCTGATGGGCCTCGCCATGAAGGAGCTCCGGGGGAAGGCCGACGGAGCCCTCATCAGCGCGGTGCTGAAGCGAGAGATCGATCGGATTCTGGCGGATTAAGTCCGCCAGAGTCTCCGAACTCGTCGTCGAGTTCGGGGCGGGGAACCTTATTTATTTCTGACCGGGCCAACTACTATTTTGTTTGCAGATATCAGTAGGCCGTTGGAGGCTTGAGGTATGAAACGGGAAATGCTTCTCTGGGACGAGACGATCTTCAAGGACCGGGAGGTCCTGGAGTTCGACCACCTGCCCGAGCACTTCGCTCACCGGGAGTCTCAGATGGAGTCCCTCAAGTTCTGCGTCCGCCCCGCCTTTGCCGGAGGCCGTCCCGTCAGCGCCCTCTGTCTCGGCCCCCCAGGGACCGGGAAGACGACGGCGATCTTCAAGCTCTTTTCCGAGATCGAGGCCCACTCCTCGAAGGTGGTCCCCGTCCACGTCAACTGCCAGATGGACCATACAAGGCACGCCATATTCCTCCGGATCTACAGCAAGCTCCTCGGCCACTCGCCCCCGTCAAGCGGCGTCTCCTTCAAGAGGGTCCTAGAGAGGATCGCGAAGACCCTGGCCAAAGAGAACCGGGTCCTGGTGGTGGCCCTCGACGACGTCAACTACCTCTTCCCCGAGAAGGAGGTGGACCGGGTCCTCTACACCCTCCTCCGGGCCCACGAGACCTTCCCCGGCTTCCGGGCCGGGGTGATCGCCATCCTCAGCGAGCCGGCCTTAAACTACGTCTTCGATCCGAGGGTGGGGTCGGTCTTCCAGGCTGAGGAGGTGAGCTTCCCCCTCTACTCGATCGGGGAGATACGAGACATCCTGAAACGACGGGCTGATCTGGGCTATTATCCCGGCGTCGTATCCGACGAGATCATCGATCTCGTCTCCGACCTCACCGAGCGGGCCGGGGACCTCCGGGTCGGGATCGACCTCTTAAAGAGGGCGGGGATGGAGGCGGAGAGGAGGGCCTCAAGGACGATATCAATAGAGGACGTCGAGAGGGCCTACGAGAGGTCGAGGCTCGTCCACCTCTCGAGCGCCCTCAAGCCCCTCCGGGATGACGAGCTTCTCCTCCTCCGGCTTGCGGCGGAGATGGAGACCTCGAAGGCCGGAGATCTCTACGAGAAGTTCAAAGAAGCCACCGGCGCTGGCTACACCCGGTTTCACGAGATTCTGAACAAGCTGGACGCCGCAAGGCTTGTAGACACCGACTTCAGCGGACCGGGCCACCGGGGGAGGTCCAGGGTCGTCCGGATCAGGTACGACCCGAAAGAGGTGCTGGATAGGATAAAGCCGAAGGATAATCCATAGACGGCGCTCCAGACCGCTGGAGTATATAGGGTATATATTGTACGATTTGTAATTCGGAGTAATACCTTCTATTTATCCTATTGTGATTAATTTTATAATTGATACATGTAAGCAGGGGTATCTGATGAATAGACAGTTACTCGCCTTTTTAGTCGCCGTTCTGGCGATAGGATCGATCCTGGTATTCTCAGGATGCGTCGACCAGAAGGAAGAGGGCGCGCCCGCTGTGGAAGCGGCTGCCGTCACCGTCGCCGGGTCCACCACGGTGATGCCCCTCGCCGAGGCCTCTGCCGAGGAGTTCAACAAAGTTCAGTCGGACGTCCGCGTCTCCGTCACTGGAGGGGGGTCTGGCGTCGGGATCAAGAACGTCGCCGAGGGGCTTGCGGATATCGCCATGGCCTCGCGGCAGGTGAAGCCCGAGGAGATCGCCGCCTACGGCGACAGGTTCGAGGAGTATCTCGTCGCCTACGACGCCATCGCCGTCGTCGTCAGCCAGCCGATTTATGAGGCAGGCGTCACCGAGCTATCCCAGCAGCAGGTTGCCGCCATCTACAGCGGCGAGGTCTCCAACTGGAAGGATCTGGGCGGCCCCGACGAGCCGATCTACGTGGCCGCTCGGGAGGTGGGCTCGGGGACGAGAGACACCTTCAACGAGATGGTTATGGGAAGCGTTGAGGCCGAGACCCTGGGGGTCACAACGTACCACGGCAGCAACGCCGAGGTGAAGACCGCCGTCACCAGCAGCGATAAGGCCATCGGATACGTCGGGATGAACTACATCGAGGGCGGGGCCCTCCGGGCCGTAGCCTACGATGGGGTCATGCCCTCAAAAGAGACGGTAAAGGACGGTTCATACCCGCTATCGAGGTCTCTCAACTTCTATACCTTCGGCGACCCGGGCCCTGACGCCGAAACGTTCATCGAGTTCGTCCTGAGCGACGAAGGGCAGAAGATCGTTGAAGAATCCGGATTCGTCCCGATCTGGTGAAGCAGGAATAAGAAAGGATATCGAGTTGCTCCGGCATTGAAGAGCCAGAGCAACTATTTTCTTCGAAATTCGGCGTGGTGGATATATAGCTGTACCTGCCCTATATAGAGAATATAGATAAGTGCTTTAAGCGATGAAAGGACGGTCAGATGAATAGCATGGCTCTTCCAGGGAAACGTGATCTTTGGCGGTCTCGGCGATACGGCGAAGGCGTTGTTGAATCCCTCCTCTTCTTCTCCGCCATCACCTCGATCTTGGCCATGGTCTTGATCTTTTACTTCCTCACCTTCGAGAGCTTCCTCGCCTTCAGGGAGGTGGGGATCTTCGATATGCTCCTGGGTCAGAAGTGGCACCCTGCCGGGGATATCTTCGGAATGGCTCCGATCATCGTCGGCTCGGTCCTCATCACCCTCGTCGCCCTCTTCATAAACATCCTGGTGGGCGTGCCCCTGGCGATCTACCTCTCGGAGCTGGCCGGTCCCTGGTCCCGGGAGCTTCTGAAGCCCTCCATCGAGCTTTTGGCCGGGGTTCCCTCCATCGTCTACGGATTTCTGGGGGTTCTGGTTCTGGTGGTCTACCTCGAGGGGAGCTTCGATATGTTGACGGGTCGGTCGATTCTGGCTGGAGCGATCCTCCTGGGGATCATGTTCATCCCGGCTCTGACGACTATATGTGAGGACGCCCTCAGGGCCGTCCCCAAGGAGTTCAAGGAGGGGTCTCTCGCCCTCGGAGCCACCCACTGGCAGACGGTCCGGAATGTCACCCTCCCCGCCGCCTCCTCGGGGATCATCGCCGCCGTGATACTGAACGTGGGCAGGATCATCGGTGAGACGATGGCCGCCCTCCTGGTGGTGGGAAACGTCGCCCGCCTCCCGTCGCCGGTCTTCGACGTCTTCGATCGGGGCGCCATCTTCACCTCGGTGATCGCCGGCGAGATGGGGGAGGTGGCCCACGGATCGATGCACTATCACGCCCTCTTCGCGGTGGGTTTCGTCCTCCTGGTTATCGTCACCGTCATCAACATATCGG
>Ga0116152_10001234_pt1 | contig 21073 bp, 23 predicted proteins | sample AD_UKC119_MetaG_FD_89894 | JGI IMG/M metagenome (GOLD analysis project Ga0116152, IMG submission 89894) | Active sludge microbial communities of municipal wastewater-treating anaerobic digesters from Hong Kong - AD_UKC119_MetaG | ecosystem: Engineered > Bioreactor > Anaerobic > Digestate...
GCCCTCCAGGGGTTTGATTTCCTTTGGTACGCCCACCTTCAAATGCATTGTTTTACCTCCGCACGCGCTTCCTTATAGTATTGCCCGCCCAAGCCCTTCGCCATCCCGTCACCCATCCGAGGGCAAACGCGGCGAAGCAGAAATTGACAGGAGTATTTCCGCATGAGCGATACCAAGCATTGCCGACTGCTGATTCTGGGTTCCGGTCCAGCCGGCTATTCCGCAGCAGTCTACGCCGCCCGCGCCAACCTGAATCCGGTACTGATCACCGGCATGGAACAGGGCGGTCAGCTCATGACCACCACCGACGTGGACAACTGGCCCGGAGACAACGATGGCGTCCAGGGACCGGACCTGATGACACGGATGCAGAAACACGCCGAGCGCTTCGAGACCGAAATGGTGTTCGACTACATCTCCGAGGTCGATCTGGGCAAGCGCCCGTTCCGCCTCAAGGGCGACAGTCAGCACTATACCTGTGATGCCCTGATCATCGCGACCGGCGCCTCGGCGCAGTATCTCGGCCTGCCGTCCGAAGAGGCGTTCAAGGGTAAAGGCGTATCGGCCTGCGCAACCTGTGACGGTTTCTTCTACCGCAACCAGAAAGTGGCTGTCATCGGGGGCGGCAACACTGCCGTCGAGGAGGCACTGTACCTGTCGAACATTGCCTCGGAGGTGACGCTGGTGCATCGTCGCGACAGCCTGCGCTCTGAGAAAATCCTGCAGACGCAGCTGTTTGAGAAAGCCAAGAACGGCAACGTGAAGATCGAATGGAACCACGTGCTGGACGAGGTGCTCGGCGACAACAGCGGCGTGACCGGGATGCGCATCAAAAGCACCAAGGACGGCAGCACCAGGGACATCGATATCCATGGCCTGTTCATCGCGATCGGCCACAAGCCCAATACCGACATCTTCCAGGGACAACTGGACATGGCCGGGGGGTACATCAAGGTGAAGAGCGGCACCGAAGGGAATGCGACAGCGACCTCCGTGGCCGGTGTGTTTGCCGCCGGCGACGTCATGGATCACGTGTACCGTCAGGCGATCACCTCGGCCGGCACCGGGTGTATGGCGGCGCTGGATGCCGAGAAGTACCTCGACGCATTGGAGCAGAAAAAGGGCTGACCGGCCCGGCCGGCGGGCGCGCCCGGTACCGGGCGCGCTGCACTGTCATGTTTCCGGGGAGAATGCTCAGCCACGTTGCGAGCGCAATGCGCTCTGAAGGACCTTGTTGGTCACCCAGGCGTGCAGCAGCACCTGCTGATAGCGGCTCAGGGTTCGGAACTGGACACCGGTGTAGACCACGGTCTTCTCGCCTTCCACTCCTGTCTCCACACGCTCGTTGACGTTGCGGATGTCGCCCAGCAGGCCAAGCTCCTCTGCAGCCCCGCTGATCATCAGTTCGAACCTGATGTGCAGTATCTCTGCCGCCTCGCCGAGGTGCCGGTCGCTGGCGATCTTCGCCCCACTTTCGCTGAGATCGACGATGCTCGCGGCATGGAAGTTCTGCTCCTCGTTGGCCTCGACGGTATTGCGCACCATCGCGCCGATGTCGGCCGATACGCGTGACGCATTGCGCACCACGATCTGCTCGAATTGACTCGGGTACTCAAGGTGCATATGCGGGTAAGGCTTCATCGTCGTGTACAGGATCTGGGCGACGAACCCGAGAACCCGCTCACCCTTGAGGACACGCACGTTGAACCGCTGACCCTCGCGCACGATCTGCACCTTGCCGTCCAATGTCGGCGTGGTGACCACCAGGCTGGCACCGGGCAGGGATCCGATCAGTCGGACCGAAAAGCGCGGCGCATTTTCCGGCACGGTCGCCTGGATCTGCAGTACAGAACCGGAAGTCAGATTCAGAAGATCGGATTGATTGTTCACGACGGCTGTATCGGGCGGCGAAAGAAATTCTTTATCCCACCAGATCGAAACGTTGACCGCGGCAGGTCATGATCATACGGTTTCGCCCATGACGCCCCCCAAAAGCAAGACGGCCGGCACTCCAACGCTGCGAATCATCGAGCGTATCGCCGATATCGACGGCGCTGCCTGGAACGCGCTCGGCGCGGGCCCTTTTCCCTTCCTGCGCCACGAGTTCCTGAGTGCACTGGAGGAGGAAGGTTGCCTGGGCGAGCATTTTGGCTGGCTGCCGCGACACCTGACGCTGTGGGACGCGCAACACCGACTCGTCGCCGCTGCGCCGCTGTACCTGAAATTCAACTCGTATGGCGAATTCGTGTTCGATTGGGCATGGGCCGATGCATATGCGCGCAACGGCATGCGCTATTACCCGAAACTGGTCAGCGCCTCACCGTATACACCTGCAACCGGCCCAAAGCTGCTGGTGGCGGCAGACGCCCCGGCGCAGTCCAGCCGATTGCTGCTCGCCGCTGCGCAGGAGTTGGCCAGACAGGCAGAAGCATCTTCGCTGCACTGGTTGTTCACCACCGCCGCCGAGACCCAGCTGCTCGAGCAGGCCGGACTGGTAAGACGGGTCGGTTGCCAATTTCACTGGAAAAACCGCCGCTACGCCGACTTCGATGCCTTTCTTGCCACCCTGAGTTCGGCCAAACGCAAGAATATCCGCAAGGAGCGCCGCCGTGTCGCCGAGGCCGGGATCGTGTTTCGCCAGCTCGACGGGCATGGTGCAGACCATGACGACTGGGAGACCTTCCATCAACTCTACGAATCGACCTTCCATCGCCACGGCGGCACACCGACGCTGTCGTTGGGATTTTTCGAGTCGATCGCCCGCAGTATGCCGGAGTGCGTGCTGTTGATACTCGCCGAGCATGCATCGCGACCGGTGGCGGCAGCCTTTTGCCTGGTCAGCGACGATACGCTGTACGGACGACACTGGGGCTGCAGTGCACATTTTGACAATCTGCACTTCGAAGCCTGCTACTACCAGGGGCTCGACTACTGCATCCGTCACGGCCTGGCGCGCTTCGAGCCGGGTGCCCAGGGCGAGCACAAGGTGGCACGTGGCTTTTTACCAACCGAGACCTATTCCGCGCACTGGCTGGCGGACACAAGATTTCACGAGGCGATTGCCAGGCACCTCGAGCACGAGCGCGCCGGCATGCGCGATTACCTGGCGGAGATGCAATCCCACAGTCCCTACCGGGCCGACAGCACGCCATGATCTTCGATCTCGACGGCACGCCGCCCGATATCGGTTTTCCGGATCCGGGCCTGGCCGAGTCCGAGCCCAACGGTCTGCTTGCAGTCGGTGGAGACCTCTCGGAGACACGGGTCCTGAACGCCTACCGCCGCGGCATCTTTCCCTGGTACAGCGCCGGCCAACCTATCCTCTGGTGGAGTCCGGCGCCACGCATGGTGCTCTATCCCGGCGCGCTGCACGTCTCTCGCTCGCTGCGCCGCTCGCTGCGCCGGCGCGCCTACCAGGTCAGCGTCAACCAGTCGTTCGAGGCCGTCATCCGGGCGTGTGCGGCACCACGCGGGAGCCAGTCGGGCACCTGGCTGGTCACAGCCATGATCGAGTCGTACCTGTCACTGCACCGTGCCGGGCACGCACATTCAATCGAGGTCTGGCACGGCAACGACCTGGTTGGCGGACTCTATGGCATCCAGCTCGGCCAGATGTTTTTCGGCGAGTCGATGTTCAGTCTCGCCAGTGACGCCTCGAAGACGGCTCTGGTGCTCCTGAACGAGATCGCCACCACACAGCCGCTGAGACTGATCGACTGCCAGGTCTACACCGGTCACCTGGCCAGCCTCGGGGCACGGGAACTGAGCCGCGAAAGGTTTCAGGACGAGATGACATCCGCGGTGTCCGGCTCCGCGCCCGCACTGGCGCCACGTCCACGACGCAACGCCGCCGACCTGGCGCAGGCGCGATGAGAAACACAGGTTCAAATATCCCCCTGTACCTGTCGGCGCCCCATCCCTGCAACTATCTGCCGGGGCAGACCAGCAGCACCCTGTTCGTCGACCCCGACGCCCCCATGGACATGGCAACCTATAGCGAACTGCTGCGTTACGGCTTTCGCCGTAGCGGCAAACTGGTCTACGCACCACGCTGCGAGACATGCAGTCAATGCGTGTCGGTCCGTGTCCCGGTTGACGAATTCGTGGCCAGGCGGACCCATCGCCGGGTGCGCGCACTCAATACCGATGTCGAAGTCCGCGAGCACCCCGCCGGGTTCAACCCGCGTCATTACGCCCTTTACCAGCGCTATACCCGGGCACGACACCGGGACGGCGGCATGGCAGACGCCTCGACGGCAGACTATCTCGGATTCCTGATCGCTCCGTGGTGCGACACGAAACTTCTCGAGTTTTTCATTGGAGATCAATTGGTTGCAGTCGCAGTCACTGATCTTCCGAGTGACGGAATGTCGGCTGTCTACACCTTCTTCGAGCCCGGCATGAGCGCGCGCTCACTCGGCACCTTTGCGATCCTCGAACAGATCGAACGTACCCGCGCTGCGGGACTCCCCTACCTTTATCTCGGCTACTGGATTCGCGACAGCCGCAAGATGACCTACAAGTCCAGGTTCCGCCCGATCGAGCTGTGGCGTGACGGCCGCTGGCGACGTTTCGGCCCCGATGACAGGCTGCACGATTAACACCTGTCGCGATCATTCTGCTCTGCTATAATTTTGCGCCTCTTGGGTAGCACGCCGTGGCGCTACCATCGTTCGGACGGGATCAATGGCGAAAGAAGACGTAATCGAAATGGAAGGCACCGTGGTGGACACGTTGCCGAATACGATGTTCCGGGTGGAACTGGAGAACGGTCACGTCGTGACTGCGCATATCTCCGGCAAGATGCGCAAGCACTACATCCGCATCCTGACCGGTGACAAGGTCAAGGTTGAACTCACACCCTACGACCTGAGCAAAGGCCGCATCGTCTACCGGGAACGCTGACAACCGACCAGATCAGCAGGGCGCCTGTCCGCCCGCGGCCTGCGCCTCAGTGTACCGCCGTCTCTTCGATTTCGAACGCCAGTTCCGCGTCGTCCACAGAGATCCGAACCCTACCCCCGTGTGACAGCCGGCCGAACAGCAGCTCCTCGGCCAGGGGCTTCTTGATGTGTTCCTGGATAACCCGCGCCATCGGCCTGGCCCCCATCTGCGGGTCGTAGCCTTTTTCAGCCATCCAGTCCCGAACACCGGCATCGACTGTCATGCTGACGTGTTTTTCCTCCAGCTGCTGTTCCAACTCGAACAGGAACTTGTCAACGACGCTGAGGATGGTCGCCCTGTCCAGGCCGTTGAACTGAATGATCGCATCCAGACGGTTGCGGAATTCGGGGGTGAACAGCTTGCGGATCGCGGACATCGCGTCGCTGCTGTGATCCTGCGTGGTAAAACCGATCGATGCCCGTGTCGCCTCGCTGGCCCCGGCATTCGTCGTCATGATCAGTATCACGTTGCGAAAATCCGCCTTGCGCCCGTTGTTGTCGGTCAAGGTTCCATGGTCCATCACCTGCAGCAGCAGATTGAACACATCCGGGTGCGCCTTCTCGACCTCATCGAGCAGCAACACCGAATGTGGGTGCTTGTTGATTTCTTCGGTCAGCAGTCCGCCCTGGTCGAAACCGACATAGCCCGGAGGCGCACCGATCAGGCGCGAAACGGTATGCCGCTCCATGTATTCGGACATGTCGAATCGGATCAGCTCGAGCCCGAGCACGCGGGCGAGCTGCCGCGTCACTTCGGTCTTGCCAACACCGGTCGGGCCGGCGAACAGGAAATTGCCCACCGGCTTTTGTTCGTTTCCAAGCCCGGAGCGGTTCATGCGGATCGCCGATGACAGTGCGTCGATGGCCTCATCCTGCCCGAACACCACCATCTGCAGATCGCGCTTGAGGTTACGCAGTGCCTCCGTATCGCTCGAAGACACCTTGCGCGGCGGGATGCGCGCAATTTTTGCCACTACCGTCTCCACGTCAGAAACCGAAACGGTCTTCTTGCGCTTTGACACCGGCAGCAGCTGGTTGGCCGCACCGGCCTCGTCGATCACATCGATCGCCTTGTCCGGCATATGCCGGTCATTGATGTACTTGTCGGCAAGTTCCGCGGCTGCACGCAACGCCTTGTGCGAATACTTGACCTGGTGGTGCTCCTCGAAGCGGGTCTTGAGACCCCGCAGAATCTGTACCGTCTCCTCGACTGTCGGTTCGTCAATGTCGATCTTCTGGAAACGACGTGCCAGGGCGCGGTCCTTTTCGAAGATGCCGCGGTACTCCTGGTAAGTGGTCGAACCGATACAGCGCAGATCACCCGAAGCCAGCACTGGTTTGATCAGGTTGGACGCATCCATCACCCCGCCCGAGGCCGCACCTGCACCGATAATGGTGTGAATCTCGTCGATAAACAGGATCGCGTCGGGGTGGCGCTTGAGGTCGGCCAACACCGATTTCAGGCGCTTCTCGAAATCGCCACGGTACTTGGTCCCCGCGACCAGGCCGCCCATATCCAGCGCATACAAAGTGCTGTTGGCCAGGACATCCGGCACCTCGCCGTCAACGATCTTTTTTGCCAGCCCCTCGGCAATCGCCGTCTTGCCAACCCCTGCCTCGCCGACGAACAGCGGATTGTTCTTGCGTCGCCGGCACAGGATCTGGATGGTGCGCTCGACCTCGCTCTGGCGGCCAATCAGCGGGTCGATCTTGCCGCGACGTGCCTGATCGTTGAGGTTGCTCGCATAGGTCTCCAGGGCGCTCTCCTGCCGCCCCTCGCCGCTGTCGGCGTCGCCGGCACCTGCTTCTCCGCCATGTTCTGTGGATTCGTCGCTCGGCACCTTCGAGATGCCGTGCGAGATGTAGTTGACGATGTCCAGGCGGGTGATGTTCTGGCGGTCGAGGAAATACACCGCCTGCGATTCCTGTTCGCTGAAGATCGCGACCAGCACATTGGCACCGGTCACCTCTTTCTTCTCCGAGGATTGCACGTGAAAAACGGCCCGCTGCAATACCCGCTGAAAACCGAGCGTCGGCTGGGTCTCGCGGCTTTCGTCATCCATGATCAGGGGCGTGGTCTCTTCGAGAAAGCCGTCGATGTCACGGCGCAGCCCTTCGATATCGGCACCGCAGGCGCGCAGCACCTGGGCCGCCGCCGGATTGTCCAGCAGGGCCAGCAGCAGATGTTCGATCGTCATGAACTCGTGCTGCTTCTCCCGGGCGCTCTTGAACGCCTGGTTGAGGGTAAATTCAAGTTCTTTGCTCAACATCTCTATTTGCTTCCGATTACCGCTATTCGTCCACGTTGTTCAGATCACCCTGACCAACGTTGGTTCCCCACCCTTTGTCACGCCTCTTCCAGGGTACACAGCAATGGATGCTGGTTGGCACGCGAATGGTCGTTGACCTGCGCGACCTTGGTCTCCGCAATGTCCTTGGAAAACACCCCGCAGACCCCCATGCCGCGCGTATGGACGTGCAGCATGACCTGAGTGGCCTTTTCCCGATCCATTCTGAAAAAATACTCCAGTACGTGCACGACAAACTCCATCGGAGTGTAGTCGTCGTTCAACAGCAACACCTTGTACATCGGCGGACGCTTGAGTTTCGGTCGCGCACGTTCGACCGCCAGATCATCATCCCCGCCAAATTGTTCTCTGTCGCTACTCATGATCAGCCTAAGTCTAGTCCAAGGGTTCGTGGTTTCACCGCCGTGCCGCAGGCATCGATTCTAGCAGTGTGGACAGCGTGCTCCAGCGCACCGGGGAAACCGTTTTTCGCACCCAACCGCACGCCGTGAACCACGATGGCGCGGCCTCGCGACCTGTAGTACGCCACATCGCCGAGACGGTGCAGAGCGGGCCAGCAGCCGTGGCATATGCACTGGATCGGCGCGCAACATCGCAGAGAACGAATCTCTAAAGTATCTGAATACAATCTCACTACCCATTGTTTTTAAAGTTATTTAAGTATTTGTTTATTGCCTTTAATAATAAACGACATTAATGGCCGTTTGACCATTCTAATCGTGTAGATATACTCCAACTTGGTGCAATAAATTCATGATCTGACCGGCCCGACGTCCTGTCACGCCGGCGGCAAAAAGAAGTCAGCACCATGGTTGTAAAGACAGCTTCGGAGGAGTGCTTATGGCCACAGGTATCGTAAAGTGGTTCAACAATGCCAAGGGCTACGGATTCGTGACCCCGGATGACGGCGAGCAGGACGTGTTTGTTCATTTCTCGGCGATCGACATGGAAGGATACAGAACACTGAAGGAAGGGCAACGGGTCGAGTTTGAGGTGGAACACGGGCCCAAGGGTCTGCATGCGCAGAACCTTCATGCGGCGGCACAGGCGATGTAAGCCGGATCGCGAACGGTTCGCAAAAAGAAAAGCCTGCCGCCCGGCAGGCTTTTTCTTTATCCGCTACCGGGAAAGGCTCACATGTGGCTGATCATCGCATCGCCGAACTCCGAACAGCTCAGCAGCGTCGCCCCATCCATCAAGCGCTCGAAATCGTAGGTCACAGTGCGCGCACCGATCGCCTTCTCCATCGACGAAATGATCAGGTCGGCGGCCTCGGTCCAGCCCATGTGCCGCAACATCATTTCCGCCGACAGGATCAGCGAGCCGGGATTGACCTTGTCCTGACCGGCATACTTGGGTGCCGTGCCGTGCGTTGCCTCGAACATCGCCACGGAGTCGGACATGTTCGCTCCGGGAGCAATGCCGATACCACCGACCTGCGCCGCCAGGGCGTCCGACACATAGTCGCCATTGAGGTTAAGGGTCGCGATGACGTCATATTCCTTCGGACGCAGCAGTATCTGCTGCAGGAAGGCGTCAGCGATCACATCCTTGATCACGATATCCTTGCCGCTCCTGGGGTTATTGAAGGTGCACCATGGGCCGCCATCGAGTTCCACTGCACCGAACTCCTGCTTGGCCAGCTCGTACCCCCACTCCTTGAAGGCACCTTCGGTGAATTTCATGATGTTGCCCTTGTGCACCAGCGTCACAGAGGCACGATCATTGTCGATCGCGTACTGGATGGCCTTGCGCACCAGGCGCTTGGTGCCGTCGCTGGAGACCGGCTTGACGCCGATCCCCGAGGTCGCGGGAAAACGGATCTTGGTGACGCCCATTTCATTGATCAGGAAATCGATCACCTTTTTCGCCTCGGCGCTGCCCGATTGCCATTCGACCCCGGCATAGATGTCCTCCGAGTTCTCGCGGAAGATCACCATATCTGTGTATTCAGGATGCAGCAGCGGGCTCGGCGTGCCATCGAAATAACGCACCGGGCGCAAGCAGACATACAGATCAAGTTCCTGGCGCAGGGTGACGTTCAGCGAGCGGATCCCACCGCCGACAGGGGTGGTCAACGGCCCCTTGATCGACACCACATAATCCTTGACCGCCTCGAGGCTCTCTTCCGGCAGCCACACCCCTTCACCGTAGATCCGCGTGGATTTCTCACCGGCATAGATCTCCATCCAGGCGATCCGACGCTTGCCACCGAAAGCCTTGTCCACCGCCGCATCGACCACCTTCATCATCACCGGGCTGATATCAACACCGATGCCATCACCCTCGATGAAGGGGATAATCGGGTTGTCCGGCACGTTCAGCGAGTTGTCTGCGTTGACCGTGATCTTCTTGCCGTCTGCCGGCACTTGGATTTTGTCGAATGCCATTGGGTTACAACCATCCGGTTTGGGTGTGGGAGAAAGCGCGATTCTAGCACCGCCTGGGCAGAGGCTTCATGTTATGGCTCAATTGATACTTTTCAATAAACCCTACAATGTGCTGACCCAGTTCACCGACCGGGACGGGCGCGCAACCCTGGCCGATTACATCGCACAGCCGGGCGTATACCCGGCGGGCCGCCTCGACTATGACAGCGAGGGCTTGCTGCTGTTGACCGACGACGGGGCACTCGCCCACCAGCTGACGACTCCAGGCAAGGGGACCTGGAAGACCTACCTGGTTCAGGTGGAAAACATTCCCGGCGACGCGGATCTCGCTCCGCTTCGAGACGGGATCGTCCTGCGTGACGGCCCGGCCAAACCGGCCCAGGTGCAGTTGATCACGCCACCGGCACTGTGGCCGCGCGACCCCCCGGTGCGCTACCGCGCCAGCATCCCGACCCAATGGCTGCAGATCCGTGTTCACGAAGGCCGCAATCGCCAGGTCAGACGCATGACCGCGGCGATCGGTTTCCCCACCCTGCGCCTCGTGCGCTGGCAGATCGGGGATTGGCGCCTCGACGGCTTGCAGCCGGGCGAGTGGCGCGCAGTGCATATCGACGCCCCGGTGGCGCGCCGACGCGCCCGTCCCGGAACACCGCGGCCGCCGGGTCGCCGACGCTGAAATGGTAGAATCCGATGATGACCTGGTCTCCTTCCGTAACTGTTGCCGCGGTGATCCGCGATCGCGATCGCTACCTGATGGTCGAAGAGCGGCCCGATGGTCATTCCGTGATCAACCAGCCGGCCGGACATCTGGAATTCGGCGAAACGCTGCTGGAGGCGATCCATCGCGAAGTCCTCGAGGAGACCACACGGATTTTCACACCGCAGGGGTTGGTGGGCGTCTACCAATGGACCCTGCCGGGGAGCAAACGCACCTATTTACGCTTCTGTTTCATCGGCGAGGTCAGCGATCCGCAGCCCGGACGTACCCTCGACCCGGACATCACGGCCACGCACTGGCTGACCGGCGAACAGGTCCGCAGCGGCCTGCTGCCGCCACGCAGCCCACTGGTGCTGCGCTGCCTGCATGACGCTGAAACTGGGGCGCCACTGGCACTGGATCATCTGCATGCGCTGGTTTGACGTGATGTTGCTGGTGACCTTCTTCGGGACGCACGCGGCAATCGGTGGTGAGGCCTACGAGGAACTCGCACGCCTGTACGACTACCCGGCGAGGCTCGGTCGCGACGCCGTGCCGGTGTGCTTCGGACATGGCTGCTCGTCGGTGCGACGCATCGCACTGCAGCCGGCAGATTGGCAGCAGGTGACCCGGCCGTTCGCGCAAGCCGCCGCCGACGCTGCGGGCGAGCGTGAGCAGATCCGTCATGCCATCGCGGAAATGGAACTTGTGGCAGGCCGGCTGGCGGATACCGCCGACGACCGGGCCGGCGATATCGGGGGATTCGGTGTACTTCGACCGCAGCTCGACTGCGTCGACGAGTCGTCCAATACCACGACCTATCTTTCGCTGTTCGAGCAGGCTGGCCTGCTCAAATGGCACAGTGTGCAACCGATCGTGCGCCGGGGTTACTTCCTTGTCGGCGGCTGGCCGCACTATTCAGCCCTGCTGCAAGAAAACGCCAACGGCGACCTATGGGTCGTCGACTCGTGGTTTCGCGACAACGGACAGCCGCCGGATGTCGTCGACCTCGCGACCTGGAAGGATGGCTGGAAGCCTGCAGGGTTCGTCTTCTAGGTGTTTCGCCGACATTCATCGATGCGTATGCAAACCCCCTACCCCCCAGTTCCTCGAATGGTCGATCGATACTCCGCTCAACCACAGAGAAAGCCGTAAATGCGCAAGGGAAAAGTCATCGTCGGGCTCTCGGGCGGAGTCGACTCGTCGGTGGCAGCCCTGCAGTTGCTGCAGCAGGGCTGGCAGGTCGAAGGTCTGTTCATGAAGAACTGGGAAGAGGATGACGACGCGGAGTACTGCAGCGCCGCGCAAGACCTGGCCGACGCCCGCGCCGTTGCGCAGCTGCTCGACATCCCACTGCATACCGTCAACTTCGCGACCGAGTACTGGGACCGCGTGTTCGCGTATTTTCTCGCCGAGTACCGCGCGGGACGCACACCCAACCCGGATGTCCTGTGCAACAGGGAGATCAAGTTCAAGGCGTTTCTCGACTATGCATTGCATCTGGGCGCCGACAAGATCGCCACCGGGCACTATGCCGGCTTGCGCTGCGTCGATGACACCTGGCAGCTGGTCAGGGCACACGATGAGAACAAAGACCAGACCTACTTTCTGTATATGCTCGGCCAACACGCACTGCGCCACACCCTGTTTCCGCTGACCGACATCGACAAACCGGTCGTGCGCGAACTCGCGACCGGCGCCGGCTTCCCCAATCATGAGAAAAAGGACAGCACCGGGATCTGTTTTATCGGTGAGCGCAGATTCCGCGACTTTCTGTCCCGCTACCTTCCCGCCAATCCCGGCGACATCAGAACAACCACGGGGCAGCGGATCGGCCGCCACCAGGGACTGATGTACTACACACTTGGACAGCGCCAGGGCCTGGGTATAGGGGGCATTTCCGACGCGCCCGACGAGCCCTGGTACGTGGTCGGCAAGAATCTGGCGGACAATGTGCTGACCGTGGCACAGGGGCACGACCACCCCCTGCTGTTTCGCGAAAGCCTGAGCGCTCAACAGTTGCATTGGGTCAACGGCAGCCCCCCGGGACAGGTGTTACGCTGCATGGCACGCTGCCGGCATCGGCAACCACTGCAGGACTGTAGTGTCGAACACAGGGACGGTGTCGCACACGTACTGTTCGACCGCCCGCAACGCGCCCTTACGCCTGGACAGTCGGTGGTCTTCTACGATCACGACGTGTGCCTGGGCGGGGGCATCATTGACTGACTGACATGGCGAACTATTCCGAAACCGACCGCGTATTGGCCCTCGGCGGTGTATTCCAGGCGGCGGGCCTCGCACGCGACATCGCTCGCAGCGGCACTTGCAATGCGTCGGTGTTCACGTCCAGTCGAGAGACCCTGTTCAATTTCGAGCCCGAGTCGGTCGAAGACGTGTTCGGTGGCGTGCAGGGCGTCGCCGTCGGCGTCAACACACTGCTGCTACAGCTGGAGCACGTGCGACAGCGCGACCTCGAGATATCGCGCTATGTGGTCTCTCTGCTGCACCTGGCCGACCGCCTGATGAAAAGCGATACATCGATGCAGGGTCTGCACAGTGACCTTGTCGCGCTCGCGCGACGGCGCGACCATTTCGAGCTCGGCGACGGCGTGCAGCACGAGCAGCTGTCGACGATCTACCAGGAGCGAATAAGCACGCTGGGCCCGCGCATCATGATCCGCGGAGAGCCCCTGCACCTGCAGAACCCCGACAATGCCGCGCGCATCCGGACCGCGCTGCTGTGCGGTATCCGCGCTGCCGTCCTGTGGCGTCAGGCGGGCGGGAGCAAATTCGGCCTGTTGCTGAGACGCAGATCCCTCGCTGTGACGGCGCGTGAACTGGTCGACAAAACAGGACGCTAGGCAATATTGCATCCGCCAACGGCTGATGATTGACTGCGCGCCACCAAAATCAAATCTGTAAAGTGCCGGAGACCATCCCATGAAAAACCACAGTCTTGTCCTGTTCACCCTGCCCTTGCTGCTGGCCGCATGCACCGATTCCACCAACCAGCAGGCCTCGTCCGAGGAAAGCAAGCCCAGTGCATTGACGGAACAGGCCAAGGTATGGACGCAGGAGACCAAGAAGCTCGGTGAGACCGCGTGGCAGTCCACCAAGGACGTGGCGAGCGATGCGGCCGTAAAGAGCAAGGAATATTACGAAAGCGCCAAGGACGCCACCGTGCGCGCGGTAGATGCCACCACGCAAACGACATCGGAGATCTACCAGACCGCCAAGGAGAAAGGCAGCGAAGTGCTCGAAGCAGGCAAAGAAGGGGCAGTCGAGGCATACGAGGCCACCAGGGAATCTGCTGCAGAGGCCTATGAGGCGACCAAGCAGACCGCGACCGAGGTCTACGACAGCACCAAACAGCAAACTGGCGAGTTGATTCAGGGCGCGGCAAGCGAGAACAGCACGCAGATCGTCGAACCGGGGCAGGAGCCCCCTGCCACGCCCGATGTAACGGGAAATGCGGCCACGCAGGAAGCCACAGGGCCAATGGACCAGGCAACGCAGACCCTGCCGAAACCCGGTTATTGACCGTCCACCACCGGACCAGCGAGCGCCGAGCCCTCTCGGCGATGGCGCCGCTGTTCCGATCGGCGAGAGAACGGCCCCCTGCATCCAGGGGCAACGGTCGCGCACCCGTCAACAGGCCTTATAATCCGCCGTCCAGTTTCTCCCGGAGGCCGAATCCCCATGCAGCTCACCAGCCTGACCGCGATATCCCCGATCGATGGGCGCTATGGCAGCAAGACCGCTGACCTTCGACCCATTTTCAGCGAGTACGGCCTGATCCGCTTTCGAGTCACGGTAGAGATACGCTGGCTGCAGTCGCTCGCAGCGCACCCGGGCATCACCGAGGTTCCTGCCTTCAGTGGCGCAGCCGAGGCGGCACTCGAGTCGATCATCACCGGGTTTACCGAGACCGATGCCCAGCGCGTCAAGGACATCGAACGCACCACCAACCACGACGTAAAAGCGGTCGAATACCTGATCAAGGAGAAATTTGCCGGCAACGACGAACTGGAGAATGTCAGCGAGTTCGTGCATTTCGCCTGTACCTCGGAGGACATCAACAATCTCTCGCACGCCCTGATGCTGCGCGAAGGCCGCGATGCCGTACTGCTGCCGCAGGTCGATGCGGTCATAAACGCAATCCGCTCACTCGCCCACAAATATGCCGATCATCCGATGTTGTCGCGTACGCACGGACAACCGGCCTCGCCGACAACGCTCGGCAAGGAACTGGCCAATGTCGTGACTCGACTGCTCAGGCAACGCGAACAGATTGTCGCCGTCACGCTGATGGGGAAGATCAACGGTGCGGTCGGCAACTACAACGCACATTTGTCGGCCTACCCGGAGATCGACTGGGTGCTGCATGCCCAAACATTCGTCGAATCTCTGGGCATCGCATGGAACCCCTACACCACCCAGATCGAGCCGCACGACTACATGGCAGAACTCTTCGATGCGGTCGCCCGTTTCAACACCGTGCTGATCGATTTTTGCCGCGACATCTGGAGCTACATCTCGATCGGCTATTTCAGGCAGAAGACGGTCGCCGGTGAGATCGGCTCATCGACCATGCCGCACAAGGTCAATCCGATCGATTTCGAAAACGCGGAAGGCAATCTCGGCATCGCCAACGCGCTGTTCGACCATTTCGCACTCAAGTTGCCGGTTTCGCGCTGGCAGCGCGATCTCACAGATTCCACAGTACTGCGCAATATGGGTGTGGGCCTGGCCTATACAACGATTGCCCTGCAGTCTGCACTGCGGGGCATCGACAAGCTGGAAATCGATGCGCAGCGCCTGGCCTCCGACCTCGACGCCAACTGGGAAGTGCTCGCCGAGCCCATCCAGACGGTGATGAGACGCTACGGGATCGAACAGCCGTACGAAAAACTCAAGGCCCTGACACGCGGCCAGCGTGTCGACCAGGCGGGCATGCAGGCCTTCATCGACACACTGGATCTGCCGGATACAGTCAAGGCCAAGCTCAAGGAAATGACCCCTGCCAGCTATATCGGCAATGCCGCCGAACAGGCGCGCAATATCTGATGGCCGATCCACACTGAACGGCATCGAAAAAAAAGCCGCACCCCGGAGGGTGCGGCTGATTTTTTACGTCGAACGCGGGTCGATTACTTGGTAATAATCTCGACGCGACGGTTCATCGCACGGCCATCACGCGTGGCGTTGTCGGCAATCGGTGCACTCTCGCCCATGCCCTTCACAGTCATGTTCGATGCACTGATCCCCTTGCCGCCGAGGTAGTCGGCAGCAGCCTGCGCACGACGCTCCGAAAGGCCAAGGTTGTAGGCATCCGGTCCGGTGCTGTCGGTGTGCCCGACGATCTCCAGCATCTCGTTGCCCTTGGATGCCATTACCTTGCCTGCGACACCGTCAAGCTCGGCTTTCATGGCCGGCTTCAGCGTGGCGCTGTCGAAATCGAAATGATCGGCGGTGACGTTGATCATCATGTTGCCGGCAATCTCGCAGCCGCTCGGATCGACCTTGGCACCCTTGGGGGTTCCCGGGCAGTTGTCTTTGTAGTCCGGCACGCCGTCACCGTCGCTGTCCTTCGGACAGCCCATCGCGTCAACGACAGCACCTGCCGGCGTATTCGGGCATTTGTCCTTGCTGTCCGGCACACCGTCGCCGTCTGCATCACCGTCGGACATCGCCATCGGCTTCACACAAGGCGCGGCATCCGTGACACCGCCGACGGCCTTCAGGCACTCACCGTAACCCGTGAGCACACCCTCACCGGAACCACTGGTCGCAAATGTATTCATCCCATCTGCCAGCACTGCATTGCCCGAGAGACCGATGATCAGGCCCACAGGCGCCAGAATGGCAGCGACTTTTTTCTTACCCGCGTTATCAAACATGGATTTCCTCCCCAGCTTGCAAAAAAATGCGGCAATTTCGTAAATCGAGAATCAGCCATCGACTGTCACCGGAATTCTAGCGATTGCCAACTGACCCCAACTCGCGCATTAAACCAGCTATTGAGCGAACTGCAAGCCTTGGCCGGCCTTTTCCTCGGGTTTGTCGCAGAATATCCACCTTTTCGCCGGTTTTGTGGCGAACCGGTGCGTTGATCGCCGGGTTCCGGTGGCCATCATGCAGATTGCCGGGGCGCACGGTAGACTCTGTCCGGCGTCGATCCGCCGCCAGTGCCAAAGTTCCGGCCTGGGCGTCATGGGCATCCGGCCTGAACGCCGTACGATCAAATCATTCATCTGGGGCATTTTGCGGTGACTTCATCCACACCGGCAATCACTCTTCCACATGGCATCGACGGTGCGACTTTTCTGCGCGATTACTGGCAGAAAAAGCCGCTGTTGATGCGCTCGGCGATGCCCGCCACGGCATTCCGCCTGGCACCTGACGAGCTTGCCGGACTGGCCTGCGAAGCGGAGTTCGAGTCACGATTGATCATCGAGCACCCGGACGGTGCATGGGAAGTCCGCCACGGACCGTTCGCCGGCGACGAATTTGCCGCGCTCCCGGCATCGCACTGGACCCTGCTGGTTCAGGACGTCGACAAATATCTGCCGGACGTGGCCCAGCTGATGGAAGGATTCGACTTCGTGCCGACCTGGCGCATCGACGACATCATGATCAGCTATGCGACCGACCAGGGCGGCGTTGGCCCGCATACCGATGCCTACGACGTCTTTCTGATGCAGGCAGGCGGCCGACGCCGCTGGCGTCTCAGTTATACGCAGTACTCCGACGACGACCTGATACCGGACCTGGAGCAGCGAATCCTTTCGCACTTCCATATCGACGAGGAATGGATCCTCGAACCGGGCGACGTACTCTATCTGCCTCCCGGAATCGCGCACTGGGGTATCGCCGAAGGTGAATGCATGACCTATTCGCTGGGTTTCCGCGCACCGAGCCAGCAGGATCTGGCGGCAGACTGGTTTCAACACCTTGTGTCACTCACCGACATGCGACGACTGCTCGATCCTCCGGATCTGCGCCTCGAAAGCCCGGCCGAATTGTCCGAAGGCGCGTGTGAAGAGGCCGCGAGACTGCTCGATCCGCTGCCGTCGACCCGCTCGACCGACTACAGACTCTGGCTCGGCGAACATCTGACCGAGCCGAAGCCGCAATTTCAACTGCTGCCGCCCGATGAAGCCTGGTCGGAGCAGGACCTTGACGACTGGCTGACTGCCGGGAGGCAACTGGACCGTCATCCGTTTGCAAGGATGGCCTGGGCACGCATTGGCGATGACGAAGTCGTCCTGTTCAGCCAGGGTGAAAGCAGGCGCCTCCACCACAGGATGACAGACGCGGTGAAGTTGATTGCCGAACACCGGCATTTCGGTGCAACCGAACTCGCCCGGCTGGATGCACCGGCCGAGGCACTCAGCACCCTGTTGCTCCAACTCCTGAACGCCGGCATTCTCGAACCGCAGGAACAGGACTGATGGCAGTGCAGATTGCCCCTGTCGACTGGCAGCTGCAGCAACGGCAACTGCTCGGTGTCCGGATTGCCGTGTTTGTCGACGAACAGGGTGTACCGGCCGAATTGGAACACGACCGTCACGATGCCCGGGCGATCCATCTGCTTGCCACGGTCGACGACGGTACGCCAGTGGCAACCGCGCGCCTGCTGCCCGACGGCCACATCGGCCGGATGGCGGTGCTGAAGAACTGGCGCGGCCAGGGCATAGGCACCGCGATGCTTCGGGCATTGATCGGGATCGCGCGGCAGAAGGGTCAGGACAGCGTTTTCCTGCACGCCCAGTGCCGGGCCGAAGGGTTCTATGCACGCATGGGTTTCCGGGGCGAAGGCGATGTGTTTGACGATGCCGGGATCGAGCATCGCCGAATGATCCTGCCGCTCACACAGGATACTGACTAGACTTCCCCCAGCAATCCACGGGACCACATCATGAACTTTCTCGCCATTTTGATCTTTCTCGGCTTCTCCGGGATGGTCGTTGCCGAACCGGTCGAGGTCGCAACGATCCGGATCGTGAGTCAACCGGCTGCAGCGCTGCTCGACACGGTACGGCCACTGCTCGGTCGCGACGGCAGCGTATCGGCCTACCAGGACAAGCTGATCGTGCGCGGTACTGCGGCACAGATCGAGCAGGTGCAGTCCCTGATCAATGAACTCGACCGCCCCCCTCGTCGGTTGCTGATCGAGGTGCGGCAGGCCGGCAATCAATCCCTCTCGACACGCGGCATCGGTTACGCCGTGGACACAGGGAATGTGCGCCTGGGCCAGGTCCCGCCCGGCGGCAACGCGCAGCTGGGTTACGGTGATTTCCAGACGCGTGGCCGCAACGACAGCCTGCACCGGGTGCAGGTACTCGACGGCCGGCCGGCGCTGATTCGGGTTGGCCAGTCAGTGCCGGTATACCAGGTGCACCAGCAGATCTACGGCAACAACATTGTCCAGGGATTCGATGTCCAGTACCGGGATACGGCAAGCGGCTTCGTGGCCCTGCCCCGGGTACACGGCGATCGAGTGACGATCGAGATCTATCAGCAGAATGAAAGCGCTGCACCGAACGGCCGATTCGATGCACAGCAGGCCTCCAGCGTGCTGCGCGGACATCTCGGCGAGTGGATGACTCTCGGTTCGGTCGGTGGCCAGGACTACGGTAATCGCGATGACCTTGGACTGCACGTGCAGACCCACCGCAGCCAGGACCGACAGATCGAACTGCGTGTCATCGCCGTCGATTGATCGCTGCTCAGCCCGGGTTCCCGGCTTCGCCCCACTCGCTGAGCAGGCGCGCGCGGTTGGCCTCCAGCCACTGCAGCGTCATGATCACGCTGGTCGAATTCAGGCGGCCGAACAGTTCCCCGACGGCCTGGCGACGTGGCATGACCACCACGCGGATCTCCTCACCCTCGTGTTCGAGGCCGTGAACACCGTCCGCCTCATCGGCATCTACCCGCCCGCAGTATAGATTGATACGCTCCACCGACATCCCCGGGCTGACCACGAACTCGCCGATGTGGGTCAGCGCCTTCAGGGTGCAGCCAGTCTCTTCGATCACTTCGCGCCTGGCGACCTGTTCCGGCATCTCATGTGTGTTGTCGCAAAAGCCCGACACGGTCTCGACGCTCCAGGGCGACGCAGTCAGCCCCATCAGGCCGATCCTGAACTGCTCGACCAGGACCACGCTGTCTTGTCCCGGGTCGTACAGCAGCACCGAAACCGCCGCCAGATGCTCGATGCGCTCACGCACAATCTCTTTGCACCAGCCACCGTGAAAGCTGCTGTGCCGCAACCGGTAACGGTGCATCTTGAAATAGCCGTCAAGAATGCATTCCTCGCCGAGTAATTCGTACTTGAGCGTCATCATCGCACCAAAGAAAAAACCCGCTCTTGCGAGCGGGTTCCATTATGCAACAAGTGCCTGACCGGCTCAGTTCAGCGACTGGTAATAGTCGATAAGGATCTGGGCCACTTCTGGTCGCGAAAACTCTTTCGGCGGGGCGATACCGTTGCCGAGCATCTCGCGCACCTTGGTGCCTGACAACAGCACGAAGTCATCTTTCTGGTGATCCGGCGCTTCGCACATCATCACCACCTTGTTGAGCTTCTTCGACCATGCAGTGTGATCCGCCTTGAAGACCTCGATCTCGAGCGCGCCAGCCGGTACCTCATCGTCGAAGATCGTCTGCGCATCGAACGCCCCGTAGTAGTCACCGACGCCGGCATGATCGCGGCCAATGATGAAGTGTGTCGCACCCATGTTCTGACGGAAATAGGCATGCAGCACGGCCTCACGCGGACCGGCATAAAGCATGTCGAAGCCGTAACCGGTGACCATCGCACTGTTCGGCGGGAAGTACAGTTCGACCATCTTGCGAATCGCCGCATCACGCACCGGCGCAGGGATATCGCCCGGCTTGAGCTTGCCGAGCAGCATGTGAATCACCAGGCCGTCACAGCCAAGACGATCCATGGCCATGTGACAGAGTTCCTCATGCGCCAGATGCATCGGGTTGCGGGTCTGAAAGGCCACAACCTTTTTCCAGCCACGCTCGGCAATTTCGTTGCGGATCTCAACTGCGGTGCGGAAAGTGTCGGGGAAATCCGTGATGAAGTAAGAAAAGTTCAGTACCTCGATTGGACCCGACACGCAGACCCGGCCCTGCGAGTTGAATGCAGCGACGCCCGGATGCTCCGGGTCACTGGTACGGTAGACCTTCTCGGTCATCACCTGCATCTGCTCATCGGAGACTTCTTCAATGGCCTCCACCTGCATAACCGCCAGTACCGGATTGCCCTCGACATTGGGGTCACGCAACGCAATGCGCTTGGCGCCCCCGATCGCTTCCGCGCTTTCGACCAGGCACATCACCGGGACCGGGAAGAACGAGCCATCGCTCAGGGTCATCTTTTCCGCCGCACCCATCGCGTCAGCCACATTCATGAAACCCGGCAAGGGGCTGAAATAACCGGCGCCCATCATCACGGCATTGCCGGCCGCCTGCGAACTGATCAGCAGGGATGGCAGGCTCTCGGCGTCGTGGCTGAGTGCGTCGTGCTTGGCCGAGTCGTAGACGAAAAGGGGTTTGAGAGTGTCGGAGCCGACGGGCTTGATCATGCGTGAGCCTCCTGGGGTGATGCCATGGGCGGCGCATCACAGCCCGCCCGGGACTTGGGTCTAAAGGCGAAATCTGCGAGCCAAGTTACTGTTTCAAAAACAATTGGCTAACAATATTCCAATAACCTTA
>Ga0116152_10001235_pt1 | contig 21065 bp, 16 predicted proteins | sample AD_UKC119_MetaG_FD_89894 | JGI IMG/M metagenome (GOLD analysis project Ga0116152, IMG submission 89894) | Active sludge microbial communities of municipal wastewater-treating anaerobic digesters from Hong Kong - AD_UKC119_MetaG | ecosystem: Engineered > Bioreactor > Anaerobic > Digestate...
ATTCGAGAAGACCGCCAAGAATTACAGCGGAATGATCAAAATGGCGTTCATCCAACGCTACTTGAGAACGCTGGCCTGATGGGTTTTCAGACGGAGCCTAATCTTACAGTCGCTTTTCGCCCTGGGCACTGGTGGGCAAGCCACCAGTGGCACCCGCGCGTCCGCGGCCTGCGCTCCACCCGGGGCTCCGGCTATCTCGGCCCTTCAGGCCGGACGATCGAACGATCGACGCCGGCGCGGCGCGTCGAGGTCTCGCCCTCGAAAGATGAACTGATTCCGGACAGCCTCGGGCAAGCCGACCAGCGGCGCCCGTTTGGCAGCCGACAATACCACCCGGCTGTCGGGTCGATGACCCGACCTACGCTCGGGCCGGGCCACGGGATCAGGAATCACCGACAATCCGACTCCGTCAGCGGCGAACGAGTCCGCACAGCAGGTTGAACCAGGCGGCGCCGGCGGCGGTGGGGGTGTGCGTTTCGAGGAAGAATGACCGCGCGCGTTCGGCGCATTGTCGCCAGGCGGTTTCGTCCGCCAGCATCGTTGTGAGCGTGTCGGCGATCAGGGTTTCGTCGGTCGTTGTGCGTCGTCCTGTCGCGTGCGTCGTGATGACGTTGTCCGGGTCGATGGTCGAGATGACGGGAACGCCTTGCGACCAGGCCTCCATGAAGGTGTTCGGATACCCCTCCCAGTCGCTCGTGCAGAGCAGCAGGGCGGCGCGCGCGTAGAAGGGCGCCAGCTCCGCGTAGGGAACAAATCCGTGAAGCGTCACGTTCGGCAGTTGGCGGAGTTCGTCGACTGCCGCGGCGATTTCGGGCGCCGGGTTGGAATGTGAGCCGATGACATCGAACTGAACGTCGGGACAGGCTCGTGCAATTCCAGGTAGCCGATCGAGTCGTTTCTGTCGCGAAAATCGACCGATCCAGAGAACGCGGCGCTCGGCAAGGGCGGCGTCGCGCGACGCGTCGGCGAAGGGGTCGCCGGGATCGGGGGCGCAGCTTCGAATGACAGTCGCGTCCAGATTGAATGTCGCCTTCAGTGTATCCTGTTGCTGACTTGTCTGTGCAACGACGCGATCGGCGTGCAGAAGCCCATACTTGTAGAAGGCGCGCTCGCGCCAATTGCCCTTGGCGCCGAGACGACGATCGCACTCAGGATCATTCGCCACTGAATACACAAAGGGCTTGCCATTCTGATTCGCCCACAGGGCGGTCTGTCCCGTTTCGACGCCCGATGTTCGCTGGATGTAGATGTCCGCGTTCGCCCGGCGCATGGCGGCGCAGAGGCTGGTCCAGCGCGGATGGATGAAGCGCAGACCGGGCAGGCCATCGTGCTTGGCGCACATCCTGAAGACGCGGACACCGTCGTGTTCGACAGCGTCGGGCTGGCCGTGATCGAGTGTCACGAAGCTGACGGCGCATCCGCGCTTGACGAGTTCACGCGCGATGAGAACGCGCTGCACTTCCGCGCCGCCGATCTGCGCAATGTCTCCGCGGCCCGCCAGGACGGCGTAGTTATTGGGGGCGACGAAACAGACACTGGGCGGATCGTTCGGCATACGAGGCGGCTACGCTTTCTTTGTTTGAACGCTATCGACGGGTTTTCGCCATGAGAACACAACGGCTGCGCCCAGCGTGATCAGCAATGGATCGAGCGGCAATCGGAATCGCGTTTCGGCAAAGGTCATCGCATGAAGGAGCGTCACGATCGCCAGATAGCCGATGATCAGGCGGACCGCCGCCGGCCGACGGGTCCTGGCGCCGCGACATCGTACGATGGCCAGCAGGATCAGGGCGGCGAGGGCGAAACCATGAATCGTCGAGAGCATGGTCCAGATCGACTTGTGATACTGAAATGAGTGCAGTTGGATCTCATCGCTCCAGACATCGATGTATCCACTTCCGAACGGCGTGGGAACAGGAGAGTAGAGCGCGGCGATCTTGATGATCGCCATCCGAAGCGTCTCCGCCGGATGGGTTTTGGCAAACTCGATCGCTTCGGCTTTCAGCCATTGATCCCGCGCCAGTTCCTGATGTGGCTCGAACCCGCGGTAAGCAAGTTCCCGATCAATCGCGCCGCAGTATTTGTCCACATCGATCCAGGGAATGAGCGTGCGAGCGGCCGGGTTATTCCCCTGAAAGAGATTCAGACCACCGGAGGTCGTACCCGAAGGCACAGGGGCGCCGAAGCTGCGGTAGAGAAACACCTGCCAGGGGAGGACGATGGTCGCGAGCGCGCAGCACACCATGACCACGCGGGCCAGTCGCAGGCGGAGCGTTCGATGTTCAAACTGGAACCACGCGGCGGCCAACAGCAGTGGTATCAGCGCAATCCCCGTCGGTCGTGTCAGCCATGCCAGGCCTGTGAAGACCGAGAGGGCGAGCAACGGCCCAAGACCGACACGGCGACTTGCCGCGGCGTTCATGAAAGCGAGGAGCAGCGCCGTGTACAGCATCGTTTCTCGCTGGGCAAACGCTTCCAGGTGAAACGTGACATCCGCGCAGTACAGCAAGGCGACCGCAACCATTGCCGGCGTGGAGCGGGTCAATCGGCCCAGCAGCGAGAGCGTTAAGGCCAGGCACGCGACGTCCAGCAGCAGATTGACCGCGAGGGCAAACGGCTGCGACCTCGGATTCCCCGGGTTGCGCAATACGGACAGGAGGAGCGGAAAGGCGGGTGGGCGATAGCCCGTCGGATGAACGCCATCGATCGAATAGCGGCCCGAATCCGCCAGGTGGTCGGCGATTTCGCCGTAGGTGACACCGCCCGTGAACCCCGCGACATCCTCACCCTTCAGGTAACGCACGACGAGCAACGCCGCCAGTACGAACAGGAGCCCGACGAGGGAGGCGATCCACACATCCCGGCGGCTGGGTTCCCAGGTGAAATTGTCCGGCGAGTCATTCATAGGCTCTGGCGGTTCGGCTCCCAACGCGCGCCGTGTCGGTGACTCTTCTGCATCGGCTGATTCGGCGGGCGGCGACGCATGTTAACGGACACAATCCGTCAGGAACGGGCAATGCGGACCGCGCGGAAGTCACGCCCCGCGGCTATGATCGGCGCCATGACAATGGACGCAAGAAAGCGTAAATCGCTGGTCGGACGCTCCCATCCGCTCAAGCCGATCGTTCACGTGGGGCGGCATGGCCTGCAGGCGTCTCAGATCGAGACGATCCGCCAGCATCTGGCGAAGACGGATCTCGTCAAAGTGAAAGTAGACGCCGCCGATGGCGACGAGGCGGACGCGATGGCGGCGGCGATCGTCGAGGGCGTTCCGTGCGAACTCGTGGCCCGTCGGGGCTACGTCCTGATTCTCTATTCCGAGGCGTCCGACGAGGACTAGCGGGGCGAAGCGGACCGCGCTTTCGGACGGCTTCGATCGCCGCTATAACGGCGGCATGGAGCGAAGCGAAACCTATCATCATCGCCGTCTCGACTGCGGTATCGATTTTGCGGCCCTGGAAATGCCGGGCCGTCATACGGTCGCGCTGAATGTGCGCGTCGCCGCCGGGATGGTGGACGAAGACGAGTCCAGGCTGGGCCTCGGCGGGATTGTCGAGCAGACGATCACGAAGGGAACGGCGACGAAATCGGCCCGCGACGTCAGCGACGCGTTCGACGCCATCGGCGCCCAGTTCACGGGCGGTGTCGGGCGGCAGTCGACCGTCTTTCGGCTCGGCTGCCTGCCGGAGCATCTGGACACGGCGTGCGCCCTCGTGGCGGAAGTGCTGCAAACGCCCTCCTTTCCCCAGGATTCATTCGAGGTTGCGATTCAGTTGGCTCAGCAGGAGCTGACGGCCATGGAGGACGATCCGCAGGAGCTGGCGTCGCGACTGATCGCGCGAAACGCCTACGGATCGCGGTTGGGCCGGCACGAGCTTGGATCGAAGGAAACGCTGGCCGCGATCACGCGCGACGACGTCGTGAACTACTGGAAGCGATATTACGGCGCGGCGCGGATGCAGGTCTGTGTCGGCGGCGCGATCGATGTGGATGGCGTGGCCCAGTCGATCGATCGACTCTTTCAGGGATTCGGCGATGGCGCTTCCGGCGCGTTCGAGACGATTCCCGTCGAGTTTTCGCCGGGCGTGCGGCACCAGGACAAGGCGCTGGAGCAGGAGCACATTCTGATGTGCTGGCCGGGCGTTTCGGCGACGTCGCCCGAGCATTCCGTCGAACGCGTGACGCTGGGAATTCTCAGCGGCGGTATGAGCTCGCGACTGTTCACGGAAGTGCGTGAAAAGCAGGGGCTTGTGTACTGGGTCGGCGCATGGAACGAGCACCCGCGCGGGGCCGGCATGATGTTCGCCGGGGCGTCGACGACGCCGGCGCGCTGCGATCAGACGGCGCGAACGCTGCTTCGCGAGATCGATCGCCTGGCGGAAGACATCACGCAGGAAGAGCTGGATCGCGCCAAGATCGGCATCACGGCAAAGATGCAGACGCACGGCGATATCACGCGGGCGCGGGTCGGCGAACTGAGTGGCGATATCTATCATCACGGGCGACCGATTCCCATCGAGGAACGCAGGGCGACGATCGAAGCCGTCAGGATGGACGACGTGCGACGGTACCTGGAGACGCATCCGCGTGACAAGCTCTGCGTGCAGACGCTCGGACCGCGACCGTTGGAGGATTTTCGAGGATGACGCAGTCCGGCGGTTTTCACGAGCACACGCTGAAGAATGGTCTTCGCATCGTTGTGGAGACGATGCCTCATGTGCGCAGCGCCGCGGCGGGCTTTCTCGTGCGCACAGGCGCGCGCGATGAGACGCCGGACCTGGCGGGCGTTTCGCACTTCGTGGAGCACATGTGCTTCAAGGGCACGAAGAAGCGCGGCTGGGAACAGATCACGCGCGACTTCGACGACATGGGCAGCACCTACAACGCCTACACGTCGAAGGAGCGGACGGTCTATTTCGGCTGGGTGCGCGTCGAGGATCTCGAGCGTCAGATCGAGCTGCTGGCGGACATGATGCAGTCGCAGATGCCGTCGGAAGAGTTCGACATGGAAAAGAACGTGATCCTGGAAGAGATCGCGATGTCGGACGATTCGCTGGAGCGAAAGGTGTATGACCTGCTCCACGAGCGGCTCTACGCCGGTCATCCGCTGTCATGGCCCGTCCTGGGGACGACGGAGTCGATCACGGCCCTGTCGCGGGATTCGCTCTACGGCTATTTCGCCGATCGATATCACCCGCGGAACATGGTCCTGATCGTGACAGGCGCCGTTGAACCGAAGGCGGTGTACGACATTGCCGAGCGGATCTGCGGCGACTGGGCGCCGGCCGAACCGCGACCGGATCGCGCGCGTCCGAAGGCGACGCTGACGGGCGTGCACAAAGGTGTTGTGGATCGATTCCAGCGCCAGGCGATCGGAATTCTGTATCCGGCGCCGTCGGCCGCGGACGAGGATCGGGATATCGGCGATCTTGTGGCGTCGATTCTCGGTGGGCGCAACAGCCGTTTCTTCTGGAACATTGTGCAGACGGGCGTCGCGGCGAATGTCGCGGCGGGCCGGCTGGATTACTGCGACGAAGGTCTGATGCTGGCGTTCGGGTTCACGGAGCCCGATCGGGCGGATGAGCTTCTTGGCGCGATGCGGAAAGAAATCGCGACGTTGCAGTCGGGGGGCGTGACGGAGGATGAGGTTCAGCGGGTGAGGAATCGCGTGGCGACGTCTTTGGCTTCCGAGGGGGAGGCGCCGTACTACCGATTCATGCAGATGATTCAGGAGATCGACGTGTTCGGTCTGCCCCGGACTGTCGAGCAGCGGCTGGCAGTACTGGAAAAGGCGACACCAGCCGTCGTCCGAGAATATCTTGCTCGCTGGCCCTTGCAGGGGGATGGCGCGGTTATCAGCCTTGGTCCGCGGGATTGGCCGGTGTAGCGGAAACGCCGTCCGATAACGCGCCCCAATAAACCCGCCGATCCACCCAATTCCATCCCGCTCCCGAAATCTACTGCCGATGGCTTCGTATAAGAAATATGCGGACCTTCCGCGGCCTGTGGGGAATCGGGTCGCGCGCACGGACCGCGCCAACCAGCACGAAAAAGATCATGGATACGCCGAAACCTACTCCGAAGCCGGCCACGGGAATCTCGCTTCATCCGCCTCGACCCGCCGGAGCGCCGGCGCCGCGTCCAGCCGGCGCGGCGGCGCCACGCCCCGTGGGTCCCGGTGTCCCCGGCCAGCGACCGCCCGCGCCTCGACCCGCGGCGCAGCGGCCGGCGGGACCGCAGACGGTCAAAGTGGTTCACGACAGGAACGCGAAGCCGGCGCCGAAGGACACGCCGCGGCCGGGTGGATTCCGACTGACAATCGGTTTCGTCCTGGCGGTCATTGGCGGGCTGGCCATCGCCTACTACCCCGAGCCATTCTCGGCCATTGTGAAGGCGGGCGTCACGAAGTATTACGAATACGAGGCGATTGGCGTCAACGCGTTCTCGCCGGACGCCGTTCCGTCCGTCGTGGCGGCGGCCGCCATCGAAAAGGCGAATCAGCTCGCACAGTCGTATTCGCATCTCTATCGATGGACGCCGCAGGTGGCGGGCGCCTTGTGCATTCTGCTGGCGGGCTGGTGCCTGAAGAAGCGCGTCGGACTGTTCATCGCCGCTTCGCTGGCGGTCGCGATCACGATCGGCGCTCTGGCCGCCGCATACGACTGGTTTATCCCGCCGCACTGCCTGACGCTGCCGGGGTTTGCGCTGGGGTACCTGATCGAGGCGGGCGCCAGGCCGACGAATATCACGATTCGCGGTCTGATTGGTTTCGCGTTCGTGCTGGCGTCGATTGTCGGGTTGGCCCTGGGCGTCTTCTATCTGCCGCGATGGGGCGCCGAGTCGGCGACGATCAGCGATTCAATTGCAAAGCACGGGCCTCAGTACCTGTGGGGCGAGCCGGCCGGGGCGACGTCCGTGTATTTCCTGTCTGAGGCGTTTGTGAAGCAGTGGACGGACGTCGCGTTGTGGGGCGCGGCGCTGCTGACGGCGTCGATCGGGGCCGTCCTCTGTCGTGACAAGCTCCTGCGATTCCTGTCGGCGTGCCTGATCGTGACGCTGACGATCCTGCTCTTCAAATCGGCCTATGTGAAGTGGATCGCCTTCCCCATGCTGGGCCCCGATGTGCCCGCGCAGCCGAAGTGGAGTTACACCAATATCGAAATCTGGCAGTGGGTTGCGCTGGTTGAGCTGGTCATTGTCGCCGCGGTCCTGATCTACAAGTCGATTGGCGCCGGCGGCCTGACTGTCGCTGTGGCGTTGGTCTGGCTCTGCTGCTGCATGCAGGTGGATACCTTTGCCTGGCGGATCAACACGGCGCGGGTGCTCTCCTCGGCGTCGGCGCAGCAGATTTCGAAGCCGCAGATCCTTCCGACGGATCCCGCGCCGGGCGCCGAGCCGCAACATCACGCCGGCATGCTGGGCGCCGATGTGCGGATGACGGAGGCGGAAATGAAATCGGTCGCGGCGGGCCTTGGGGCGCCGTTGGGCTGGTTCTACCTGACGATGATCCTGAGTGGCGTCATGATTGCCGCGGGCCTGAGGATGATGATCACGTGCAAATCCGCCCGAACCCTGGTGATGTGTATGCTGTGGGTTGGCTTCTGCGCACTGGCGGCGCTGGTCGTCTGGCGATGGCCGACGTCCGAGGCCTTTGATCCGGCGAAATTGATGGCGGCCATTTCGACGCACGCCGTCCATCGGACATTGGCGCTGTGCCTGTCCGCGGGCGCCGCGGCCCTGTTTGGAACCTGGGCCCTGCGTTGGGACAGCCGATATCACACCTGGCTTTACACGGCGGCGACGTCGGTCTTCATTTCGACGCTTCTGAGCTTCATCGCCCTGGCGGTCATGATTCGATGGGGCGGATTCGGTAAGCTGCCCGTCGCATCCTACATCATCCTGGCCGTCGGGCAGTCGGCGCTGATGTGGGTTCTCCTGCTGCACGCGAATTTCGTTCAGCCGGAGCCGGCGACAGTGACAGCGGGGGCGCCACAACGACGCGCGGCCTGACGAGGGCGATCGATTGAGTGAAGCGAGCCGACAGGCGCATTCAGCGGGCCGGGGGAATGGGCCGGGGCGACGATTGGGCGCCGGATACTGGCGCCTGCTGGCCCTCGTGACACTGGGAAGCGGTGTCGGCTGCCTGGACGAGGGCAGGCTGAACGCCGTCGAGCGGCTCGATCGCGGGCTGGTCGTGGTGCTGCCCGGCATCGAGGGACCCAGCGTCTGGAACCGGGCGCTGGTCCTGGGGCTCGACAAGGGCGGCGTCGATTGTGCGATCCGCCGGCACGAGTGGGGCACGCCGGTTCCCGGCGGCTTTCTCATCAATCTCACGGACATCGAGCGAAATCGTCATGAGGCGGATCGGCTTCGGGATGAGCTGGTCGACTACATGACGGCCTATCCGGGGCGCCCTGTGCAGCTGGTCGGCCATTCCGGTGGCGCCGGGATTGCGTTGATGGCGACGGAGCGGATGCCCGCGGACGCGCCTGTGACAGCGGTTTTTCTGCTCGCGGCGTCTGTCAGCCCGGGCTATGACCTGCGGCCGGCGCTGGCCCGAACGTCCAGCGAGATTGTCAACTGCTATTCCGAACTCGACGCCATCCTGCTCGGCCCCGGCACGATGATCGCCGGGACCATCGATCGGGCGCACAGCGTGTCCGCCGGCAAGGTCGGCTTCCAGCAGCGATCGACCCTGTCGCCCCTGAATCATCGGGATGTCGCCGTGCTGCGGCAGGAGGCCTGGACGCCCGCCATGGCGAAACTCGGCAACGACGGCGGTCACTTCGGCTGGACGGATCAGCGATTCGTCCGGAAATGGCTGGCGCCAAGGCTGTGTCGCCACCTCGGGCGACGAACTCGCTGATCCGTAACTCTCCCGATTCCCGCCATCCGTGTGTCGATAATCACTCCGCCTTTGACGGCCATGCTGGTGATTGCGCAACTCGCTCCGGGTTCGAGGCGATCCTTCGAACCTCGTCAGCCGACGATAGCCGAGTAGGACAATTGGCGCATGCGGCGGTGTCCGGGGTTCATCTGTGCCGTCGAACGCCGCGAAATCGGGCGCCGATGTCGGCGTGTGGCATTTGTTGGATGATCGGGTGATTTGCCGGATTTTCACGAAGGCGAGGTGTCCGGCGGCTTTGTCTTCGGACAGAGCGGCGAATATGATGTTAGATGGAGGCGTGTTGCGCAGGGACGTGTAACGCGCGAGGACAGCTCGACGTCCGCCCGACCAACGCTTCGGAGGTGAGTGTCGGCCCGGGTAGGGGTAGGTCGAAATCATGAGCGCCACGGCAACATATCGCAGGATACTCGTCCTTGCGGCCGGCCACGAAATTCCGGACGCCCTTCAGGATCGCTTCGGTCCGAGCGCGGACTTTGAATGCGTTGAATCGCTTGAGGCGGCGCAGCAGCGACTGAGGGAGACCAACTTCGAGTTGGTCATCGCCGATCCGTCGTACATCGAGATGATGTGGGCGCCGGGCGACACCAACGCCAATCTGCGACTGCTGCTCGAGACGATCGGGCAGGGCGTCTGCATCTTCGACGCCAATGGCGCACTGCAATGGGACAACCCGCGGATGCGAAGCTATCCGCGCGACCTGATCGATCGCATCAGCGAAGCGTGTAAACGAACGTTTCGCGATCATGTCAAGGAATTCGCCAACTCGACGCCGGCGCACGCACGTGCCCGGCGTTTCAGCCTGGTGGCCGGCGACGATCAGCATTTCGACGTGACAGTCACGCCCGTCGTCGAGGAATCGGGACGCATGGCGCGCTTCAGCGCCGTCGTCTGGGATGTGACGCACAGCCGGCGGCTGCAACAGAAGATCGACGCGATCGACCTGGCCGGGCGCGAGCTGGTGCGACTCGACGCGGAGTCGACGGCCGGCATGGATGTCGAAGAGCGGCTGCGACTTCTCGAACGCAAGATTCTTCGATACCTCCACGATCTGCTTCACTTCGATAACTTCGCCGTCCTCCTCGTTGACAAGAAAACGAATCGCCTGGAAATGGTGCTCCAGCACGGCATGTGCGAGGAGAGCCGCGATCTCGATATCTACGCGTCGACGGAGAACAATGGCATCAGCGGATACGTCGCCGCGACGGGTCGCAGTTACATCTGCCACGATACCGCGAGCGATCCTCGATACCTCCAGGGGCTCGAACAGGCCAAGAGTTCGCTGACAGTCCCGCTTCGCCTGCACGATCGAATCATCGGCGTGCTCGATATCGAGTCGGATCGGGCGGCGGCGTTCAATGAAGACGATCGCCAGTTCGCCGAAATGCTCGCGCGTTACGTCGCCCTGGCGCTGAACATGCTCGACCTGCTGATCGTCGAACGCTATGAATCGACGGGGCAGCTGGCGGACGACGTCATCGACGAGATCGCGGGTCCCCTGAACGACATCGTCACGGAGGCCGGCACGCTGGTCGAGGAGTTCATCGGCAACGACGAACTCCGCCATCGCCTGCACGCGATCATCGACAGCGTCGACTCGATCAAGAAGAAGGTGCGAACTGTCGCGTCCCCGCGCTGCGGCATCCTGGGGCGCCACGGCGACATGACGGAGAAGGATCCGCTCCTCGAAGGCAAGCGCATCCTGATTGCCGACGACGAAGAGACGATCCGCGAGACGATCGGCGGCGTGTTGCGTGGTCGCGGCTGCGACGTCACGCTTGCGAAGGACGGCGCCGAGGCGATCGGTTTCCTGGAGTCGCAGTCCTACGACATGCTGCTCGCTGATATCAAGATGCCGCATCGCAACGGCTATGAGGTCTTTGCGGCCAGCCGGGAGATCCATCCGGATATCTCCGTGATCCTGATGACGGGCTTCGGCTACGACCCGAATCACTCCATCGTCCGGGCTCGCCAGGAAGGGCTGAACGCCGTTCTGTTCAAGCCGTTCAAGGTCGACCAGCTCATGACGGAGATTCGCTCCGCCTTCCAGCCGGCGGAATAGACCGATATCGTCCGCCGATCCGTTGTCGTGTCGGCATGATTGCCACTCCTCCCCCGCATTCATAAGATAGAAGCATTGCCCGCCGGCCCAAGCTCACCTGCCGAGGGGTTGTCTCGACTTGCATGCAGAGGTCGTCATTCATGAAATTGCGCTGCCCACGTTGTGAGAAGAAGTTGTCGATCGCCGACAAGTACGCCGGTCGCGCGATTCGATGCCCGGCCTGCAATCGCGGCTTCACGGTTCCGAAGCTCGAGCAGGCGGCCGGACCGGCGGCGGAACTGGATCTGGCGGGCCTTGCCGCGCTGGAGGCCGGCACGCAGCAGCTGACGGACGAGGAGCGCGAGCACCTGGAGTCGCAGGCGGCGGGCGTGGAAACGGAGCCAGGGGTTCGCGTGTGCCCGAGCTGCGGCGCGAAGACGAAGTCGAGCGATCCCAACATCGAGATTCTCTGCTCTCACTGCTGGAAGGCCATCCCGGCGCAGACAGCGTCGGGCGGCTATGGCGGCAAGAAGATCAAGAAACACGTGGAGATCGGCGCGCTCAGCCGCGGTGGTTTCTACTCGGAAATCGGTAACGCCATCGGATACCCGCTCAGTGCGCTGAGTTCGATTCTTACGGCGGCCCTCGTCGCATTCCTCGCGGGCGTTGTGCCCGTCGTGTTCATCACGGGCGCGTCGAACGTGATGACGTTCAGTAATGTCGGCACCTCCCGCGAGAACGAGGCGGCGGACCTGTCGAGCATTCCGGCCATTCTGTCGATGCTCTTCACGGCGGAGATCATCTTCTTTGCGGCCGTCGCGATTCACTCCTTCTTCGACATCGTGCGATCGACGGGCATCGGTGAGGACGGCGCCCCGAAGCTGACATGGGCGCCGGCGCAGCTGAGCAAGAGCGTCGTCTCCTATCTCGTTCTTCTGGTCTACCTCTGCGTCTCGATGTACATCGTCGCTTTCCTGACGCTGCCGTTCGATCCGATTGAGACCGTGCTTGCGGGCGACGTCGGCAAGTTCTTTGATGGTGGCACACCGTTCTTCATCGGGGTGGCGATCGTGACCTTCCTGATTCCGATGCAGCTCATCGGCCTGAGTCTCGGCAACGTGCAGCAGGTGATGAACGTCGTGAATGTCGCCAAGTCCATCGTCAAGACGCATGTGCACTACATCTTCCTGTGTCTGCTCCTCGCCGTATTCGGCAGCATGTTTGTCGGCGGATTCGGCGCCCTGCTCTTCACGTGGTTCATTCCGCAGGTGTCCGAAATGGTCGAGAAATCCGGCGAAGGCGCGCTCGGCAAAGTGGCGATCGCGCTGCTCGCGTGGGGTGTCGTCATGGCCTGTTTCTTCTACGGGTCCTACATCCTTGCCCGGATTCACGGCCTGTTCGTTCGCTCGTTCCGCAAGAAGCTGCTGTTCGGCACGGACTAGCGCCGCCTTTTTCGGACGCCTGAATAGAGGACGTATCGCAAGCTCATCCGCCGACGGGATCGGTTCGATCCTCTCGGTATGAACGTTTCCTCCGTCGCTTCAGCCGTGTCCAGCCTCAAGGCGGTCCAGACCGCGTCGCAGGTGCAGTTCGCCGTGGCGGCGAAGTCACTCGACCAGCAGAAGGCGACGGGAGACGCGGTCGTCAGGCTCATCCAGAGCGCCTCGGACAATCTCGATCAGTCGATCGCGAACGTGTCGGACGCGATCGGCGGGTTGCTCGACGTCGCGGGCTGAGCGTTCACTAACTCACTTCATCCATTCAGAAATCAATCGGGTGGCCCATGGCTTCAGCCGTGGGGGCGCGACGATCGACGCGCGAAGGAACCAAGGGATCGCTCGACGCGCCTGTTCGCCGATCATCGCGACTTCAATCCTCAGACGCTTGTCGTTACCCGCAAGCGAACATTGCGTCTTCATATGTACTTCCGAGGGGCGAATCGCGCGAGGGAGTTCTCCATTGTGTGGCGCCTGCGCCCGTTTCGATCATCGGGACCCCATCCTCGGAGAGGATGGGCCACCCGGTGGGGGCGCGACGATCGACGCGTTGGGGCGCTTTGGATCGTGAGCCCCGCCGTTTTCCCGATCATCCTGAACTCAAATCCTGAGAGACTTGTCGCCGCCCGCGAGTGAACACGGAGTCTCACGATTACTTCCCGGGGTCAATAGCGCAGGGGAGTTTTTAATGGGCCGAGTCTGCGCGCGGATCGATCATCGTGACCCCACCCTCGGAGAGAGGGTGGGCCACCTGGCGACCTTTGCTGCGAGGGCGGTCCGCGTTTCCCCTATAATCTCCGGATCATGATGATTCGAGAACCGGTTTTTGCGGGGCGCTTTTACGCCGACGGGGCGGCGGCGTGCGAGGCGTCTGTCGATGAGTGCATACGTCGGGCCGAGGCGCCGGCCGAATCTCAGCGCGGCGCCATCGATCGTGATCGCCTGATCGGCTGCGTCCTGCCGCACGCGGGATGGGTGTATTCGGGCGGCGTGGCGGCGCGCGTGCTGCGCGCGTTCGCCGGTCGGAAACACCCGCAGGTGTTCGTCATCTTCGGCGCCATTCACGTGCCGGATGTCGGCGCGCCGTCGATCTTCGACCGCGGGGCGTGGGAGACGCCGTTGGGCCTGGCGGGGATCGACGATCGACTCAGCGATCGACTCATGGGCCAGACGGGCCTGCTTCGCGCCGATCCGCACGCGCACGATCACGAACACAGCATCGAAGTGGAGATCCCCTTCATTCAGCGGCTGATGCCCGAGACGCTGATCGTGCCGATCATGGTTCCCCCGGATGGCAACGCCGCGGCGCTCGGCCGGGCCGTGGGGCGGACCTGCCGCTCATACGGCGTGCGCGCCGCGATCGCCTGTTCGACGGATCTGACGCACTATGGTCCCGGCTTCGCCTTCACACCGAAGGGCGTCGGCGCCGAGGGCGTGCTGTGGGCGAAGGAAGTGAACGATCGCCGCATCATCGAACTGATGCTTGCGATGGATGGCGACAAGGCGGTCGAGGAATCGATCACGCAGCGCAACGCCTGCGGTGGCGGCGCCATCGCGGCGACACTGGAGGCGTGCAAGGCGATGGGCGCCGAAGAGGCGACGCTGCTGGAGCACACGACGAGCGACGAGATCGGCAGATCGTATCTCGGGCAGCGGGGTGATCGGGATTCCGTCGGATACGCGGGGCTCGTATTCGCCTGACGCGCAGGTCGGGGCATCGATCCGAAGGATTGGCGTGCGCGGCGCTGACAATGTCGGGTCGATGACCCGACCTACTCGAATGTCGGTGTCATCGTTTCGAGTTGTTGATTGTCGTTTGTGACTTCTTCGGCCAGGGGCCATCGCGCGTCACGTTGATGATCTTCTCCCCTTCGAATCGAAACAGCCCCCCCGAACAGCCGAGCCAGAGAATACCGTCTCTGTCTTCGAAAAACTCCTGCACATGCGCGCGGGCGGGCCTGCCGAAGATGATCAGGTTCGGATCTTCCGGGTAGGCCTTGAAGGTCTTTCCGTCGTATCGACAGGCGCCGGCGCCGAGCGTGGAGAACCACATTGCGCCCGATCGATCTTCCATGATCTCAAAGATGCGATCGTTATTCAGACCGTCGGCGGACGTGAAATTGCGGAACGACGATCCGTCGAAGCGACTCACGCCGCCACCTTCGGTCCCGATCCAGATTCGCCCCTGGCGATCGCCGCAGATGGATCGCACCATGTTGCCCGCCAGGCCCCGCTTCTTCGTATAGCTGGTGAATGACTTGCCGTCGAACCGATGCGCGCCCTCGCCGTCCGTGCCGAACCAGAGATTGCCCGCCCGATCCTCGCAGATGCAGAAGACCACGAGTGGCGTGAAGCGTGACTCAGGGGCGTCGATATCGATCCGCGGCAGTGGAAATGGGGCCCACGATTTGCCATCAAATCGACAGACGCCTTCATGCGTGCCGGCCCAGATGTTGTTGGCTCGGTCCCGGAAAATGCACCAGACCTGGTTGTGGCTGAGACCATCTTCGGTTGTGTAGTTGGTGAAGCCGCCATCCTTGTAGCGGCTGACGCCGGCGTTGGTGGCGAACCACAGGGCGCCGTCGGGCGACTGAAGGATGCCCCGGATGGCGGAGCCGGCCAGGCCATCCCTGACGCTGATGTAGGTGAGCTTCTCGCCGTCGTAGCGGGCGAGACCATCGTCGTTCGTGCCGAACCAGTAGACGCCGTCGCGATCCTGAAAGACCTCGCGGATGTACATGCTGATCTGCACATCGCCCTTGTCGTCGATCAATGGATCGGGCTTCGTATCGATCGGTCCGACGATGGGTTCTGAAGGTCTTTGAAGCATGGGCGGAATGGCCGGTCCTTCGTTCGCGTCGGCGAGTGTGGTGGTCGTCTCGGCGTCAGGATGCGCGACCTGCGCGGCGGCGCCGGCGGACAGAGTCAGGAGGATGGCGATGAGAGAGGCTTGGGCGCATCGGCGCATGATGGGCAAAGACAAGATCAGGCTCCTGGCTGAAGGTTCGAATCGCATGGCGATTCGACGCCGTCGGCCCCGGGGAAGTTCCCCGGAATAATCAAAAATCTGCCCCGCGATGGAGTACGCAGGTCGGGTCATCGCCCCGACGGACTCGCCTGTAACACCCTTTCAGGGTTGAATCAAAGGGGCGCAACGGGGACCCAGGGTTGCGCCATGCCCGCTGCCCTGGCTGCGCTTCACCCTGGGCTGGCGTGTTGCACGCCTTTGGCGTACGAGTCGTCGTTTGCGATTGTGCATCGCAAATCGCGAGCCGGGTCATGCATGGCGAAACACAGGCAATTAAATGTGCAGGTCGTTGAGCCAACGAAGTCGATTTCGTCGCCGTGTGGACACGGCGGCTCTGACTCAGGATTTGCGCGAGCGACGTTGGTCCTGTCGGGGCGATGAACTGACCCGCACGCCGTGCGTAAATGAGAATCGCCCCGGCGGACCGGGGCCGCCGGGGCGATCATCTATATGAATCAGGGATCGCGCACGTTCGCGAATCGCGTCCTGCTAACCTTCGACTGTCTTCTCGACGCGATTGAACTTCGCGTAGACCTTCTGTCCGTTCCAGAAGCCCTGAAGCTCGAGTCGCGTCGCCGTGACGAACCTGGCGTTATACGCGTGCTGTTCGCCGCTGTGTGCCGTCAGCGTCAGGGTATCGTCGTCGTAGATGTAGGTTCCCGACGATGTTTCGATACCCGTTGCGCCGCGCGCTTCGGCGTAGAATGTGCCGTCTTCCTGTAACGTGAGGCTCTCGAATTCAAAGTCACGTCGCGCCGCCGTCGGTTCGACGTCAGAGAGGGACCATTTGCCCTCCAGCGAGCAGCCGGTCATCATCAACGCCAATCCCGTCAGCGTCAGTCGTCTGAGTGTCTTCATCGCTGTTGTCCTTTCTTGCTGTCTGTTCAGAGGCGGACCGTTCCGGGCTTCGCCCTGACACATTGGTAGTCATAGAGCGATGGGATTCAGCGACGCTGAACTGGGGATAACGATCTGTTTAGGCGCGGGTCGGCGGATCGAGTCGACGGATTGGCGCGTGCGACGTTGGTGGTGTCGGATCGATGATTCTCTCGTGAGTCGAATTGGACGATCACGTGAGTCAGGGGTGTGTCGTAACACCCTTTCAGGGTTGAATCAGAGATGATCAACAGGGCCTCAGGGTTGCGCTACGCCCGCTTCGCGGGCTGCGCTTCACCCTGGGCTGGCGTGTTACACAGCTTTGGTGTGCGAGTCGCAGAAAGGTCGATCCATTGCGATTCGCTGCTTGGCGCTTTCACGTCGGTTCCAAAAGTGGTTGTTACACAGCGAATCGCAAGCAGGTTCACGCATGGCGAAACGCTGACGATCTCATGCGCGGGTCGGGTCGTCGACCTGACAGGATTCCATCAGTCGTGTTGATCGCCTGGTGTGGATGACCTGACGGCGTTGCTTTCGTCGCCGTGGGGACACGGCGGCTCTGACTCAGGATTCATGCGTGCGACATTGATCGTGTCGGATCGATGACCCGACCTGCGACGTCATGGGCGCGACTCAGAAGATCGATCGAGCGTCGCCCAGTAGCCGCCGTCGTGTGAATCCTTGGGGAGGGTGACTTCGTCGCGCGTGAGCGTCCAGGCGGGATGGACCGCGATGAACGCTTCCACCTGAGCGCGGTTCTCTTCCTCTTCCAGTGAACACGTCGCATAGACGAGGCGCGTGGCGGGGCCGGCGAGGCGTGCGGCGTTGGACAGGATTTCCATCTGCAATTCCGTAATTTCGCCGAGGGCCTGCTGGCTCGCGCGATAGCGGGCCTCGGGTCGTTTGCCGAGGACGCCTGTGTTCAGGCAGGGGGCGTCGATGACGATGACATCCGGCGCGCGACCCGCCGCGGCGATGCGATCGGCCAGCGCGTCGAGGGCGCAGGTCTCAACGATCGAGGTACCGTGCGATTCGGCGGCGCGGGCGGCCGAATCCAGTTTGCGTTCATCGATGTCGCTGGCGATGACGAGGCCGTCGTTGTTCATCAGTTCGGCGGCCTGCGTGGATTTCGTGCCGACGCCGGCGCAGTAATCGATGACGAACATGCCGGGTTTCAGGTCGGCGCTGCGCAGCGTCTTCTGCGCCGTCGCGTCCTGCGGCTGGCAGAGACCTTCGGCGATCTCGGGAATGTCGGCGGCGGCGATGTCGGGCGGCAGGAGGATCGACGCCGCGCTCTCGTCCAGCTGGGCGGCAATTTCGCGTCCCGTCAGTCGCTTCATCAGATCGTTCGCCGTCAGCTTCAGCGTGTTGGGGCGCAGCGTCAGCGTGCGCCGGCGAATCGTCGCTTCGCAGAGCTGTCGGCAGCCGTCGCGCTTGAACTTGCGATTCCAGCGTTCGACGAGCCAGGGCGGAACGCCATAGGCCGACTGGAAGTAGAGCAGCGATTTCTTTTCCGGATCGGGAAAGACGTTTGTCGTGAACGTGACCTGTCGCGCGTCGTCGAGCAGGAGCGTGGTGCGCGCGTCGAACTCCGCTGACCTTTGAGACGTGTCGCCGCGATGCTGCTGGACCTGGCGCAGGACGGCGTTCGTGATCTTGGCGGCGCCGACGCCCATCTTCTTCGATTGTCGCACGGCCTGATCGATGGCCGCGTGATCCGGGATGCGATCGAGCCAGCAGAGCTGATAGACCGCCATCGCGAGGATGTAGCGATGACGATCGCGCAGGCTCGCCCAGCGGCTTCGATAGAAGTTCGCGGCGATGTGTTCGCATGTGATGAGCCGCCGGACGGTCCCGATCGCGAGCTCGGCGGCGAGGCGCTCGTCGGCGGGGGAGAGCTGCGACTTGGCCTGCTGCATGTCGAGCGCGGCGCCGACGAAGGCGTCGCCGCTCATGGCGGTCTCGATGGCGTCGATGGCGGCGTCGCGCGCGTCGCGTCGAATCGTGGCGTCCCGCGTCATTCGTTCGGCTCCACAGGCAGGAATCGATCGCCGGTCTGGACGCGCCGACCGTTCACAAAGTCGGGCCACGCCATCAGGTTCTTGCCGGCGGGCTTGATCTCAAGAATCTCGATGGCGCCGTCGCGCGCCTGCACGGCCATCATGTCGTTGATACGGCCAAGATCGTCGTCATTCGCCGCCGCCTGCGATCGCCCTTCGTAGGGCCGAACGCGCGCGAGCGTGACGCGTTCGTCGCGTTTGCCGTCCGCCGAGACGAATCGGCAGTGGGCGCCGGGCCAGCTCCACAGGCCGTTGATGCGGCTCGACAGCGCTCGGGCGGGCGCGTCGAAGTGGATGTGACCGTCGGTCTTTTGGAGTTTGGGGGCGATTGTCGCGCTGCTGTCATCCTGCGGTTCGCCGGGCGTATTGGGATCGGCTTCGAGGAGTTTGATCGTTTCGCGAACGGCGTCGCAGCCGATGCGCGCGAGGCGATCGTGGAGGTCGCTCGACGTTTCATCCTCGTTGATGGCGGTCCGTCGCGTGATGAGGATGGGCCCCGCGTCCATCTCTTTGACGATTCGAAAGGTTGTGACGCCGGCCTCGCCCGTTCCGTTGATGACGGACCATTGGATGGGGGCGGCGCCGCGGAGGGCGGGGAGAACGGACCCGTGAAGGTTAATCATGCCGGCTGGGAAGACGCTCTCGCGAAGGTCGCGGGCGAGGAACTGACCGAAGGCGACGACGTAGCCGAGATCGGCCTTGCATTCGCGGATCTGTTCGACGATTTCCGGAGCGTTGACATTCTCCGGCGTGATGACGGGGATACTCGCCTCGATGGCGACGGCCTTGAGCGGCGTCGGCGTCAGTTTCTTGCCACGGCCCTGCGGCTTGTCGGGCTGGGAGACGACGAGGGGGATATCGTGGCCATCACCGCGAATGGAATCAAACGTGGGGATGGCGAATTCGCTGGAGCCGAAGAAGACGATACGCATAACGCGGATGAAACCTCCAGGCCGCAAACGGCGGCGTGAGTCAGTCGAACCAGGCGGGCATGGTAATCGAAAATGGTGGGGGCGCGGGGGGCGGGTGATCGATCATCGTGAACCCGGGGTTGAAACCCCGGGCCACCCGGCTTACCTGCGATTGCGAAGCCGTTCGAGCAGGTGACGCCGCGCGCCGGTGTCAGCGTCGGGCGCCGGTTTCGCGGGGATGTTCTCGACCAGCCCACCGAGTTCCCTGAACCTGGCGATCTGGCCCGCTATGAACTCTGCGCGCGGCTCCATGGCGAGTTTTCCGTTGCGATCGAGCAGGACCGTCGTCGGAAAGCGATCGATGTGAAGCTGTTTGGCAAGCGTGTCATCACGCAGATGGACCCCGGGAAGCTGGTTGTCCCTGATAAATCGCTTCCAGGCTTTCTCCTCGCCGGCGCAGCAGATCGTGACGAGTTCGATGTCGTTGACCCCGTCCGTCGCCAGGACAAGCGACGGGATGTTCGCAAAGCACGATGATTGCCAGAATTCGACGACGACAATTTTCCCTTTCAGTTGCGAGAATTGGAAGCCGACGCCTTTGTGATCCGCGGCCGCAAAGGTCTCAATCCACTTATCACTGTCAGGCGCAAAGCGTGTGATTCGGCGCGTTGGGCTCATGGGTTCGGCTTCGGATTCGTCGTCCGGGGAGATCCTCTTAATTGGCTTTCGGCTAAAGGGCGACGTTAGACTTTCCGGAGAGAACCACCGTGAACGCATGTTGTATTTCTGATGCGCAATCGGATAGGCGTCAACACCGTTGTGCCCGCAAATGTAGGTTTCCGACGAAACTTCCTTCGATATCAGATTCACAAACCAGTAGCCCAGTTGCGGCGCGCTCTCATCGGATTCGGGCGTCACTCGAAGCATGGCGTACGTGTAGCCACCGATGCCGTCGACGCCGCGATGTCGGGCGAACTGCGTGGACACAATCAATGGGATGGCGAGGGCGTACTTCCGTCCGTCGTTCTGGAGCCACGTTCGCATGTCCTCAACACTCACCGTCTCGACCTGGACGCCATTCTTCTGATAGGCGTCGGCGGTCGCCTTTCGCATCGCGACCGCCGCGTCATAGTTGAGACTGTCTTTGGGCGGGTCGATCAGGAGCATTCGGAATGGGGGAGTGGACGGCGCCGCGCCCTGCTGGGGCTGCGCGGCGGGCTGAATCGCCAATGCGGTGTTCGTCAGAAGCGGGATCAATGAGAATATCGTGAGAGCGTGACCGCGCGGATTCATTGATTGGCCCTTTCCTTGAGGTGGCGGCGCATGCTATGTGCCGCTCGTTGGATCATATCCTCCGGAGCGGGCGTGATGAAAGGAAAAAGGGGGGGACGCCTCTGGGTGTCGGTATGGCGGCCCTTCCAGGCGACGCGTTGCGTGTTGTTGATCATCGCGCCCCCACCCCCTTGCAGGCGTGGACCACCTGACAATTCGTCGGATCGAGCGGGCGCCGTACCGAGCCACGCGCGTCAGCGAGTGGCCTGGCGACGGTCGCCGCTACGCGGAATTCAGTGCAACTGGGCGCATCGATGCGCGCCATCGACGCGTCGCTCGTTGATTCAGGCGCTCGCGACAGTTCCGGCGACGCGCGCCCGACTCCCTGACGGTCGCGGCTCGGAACGCGGTGTGCGCCGATGGTTGCTGAACGACCTCGCGGTTCGTCGATCATCGTGAACCCGGGGTTGAAAACC
>Ga0116152_10001236_pt1 | contig 21064 bp, 16 predicted proteins | sample AD_UKC119_MetaG_FD_89894 | JGI IMG/M metagenome (GOLD analysis project Ga0116152, IMG submission 89894) | Active sludge microbial communities of municipal wastewater-treating anaerobic digesters from Hong Kong - AD_UKC119_MetaG | ecosystem: Engineered > Bioreactor > Anaerobic > Digestate...
CACGTCATGGATGTCGCAAAGGCGAAGGGCATAAGCGGGGTACATATCGAGCGCGAATACAAGCGCTATTACCCGGCCGGCGAGGTGTTCGCTCACGTGATGGGCTTCACCGATGTCGACGACACCGGCCAGGAAGGGCTGGAGCTGGCGTTCGACCAGGCGCTGCGTGGCGAGACGGGCGCCAAACTGGTGCTTCGCGACGGACGGCGCCAGGTCGTCGACGACGTGGAGAACATCCGCAGCCCGCGTGCCGGCAATCATCTGGCTCTCAGCATAGACCAGCGTCTGCAGTTCACCGCCTACCGCGAGCTCAAGGCGGCGGTTCGGCGTCACCAGGCGATCTCCGGCTCGCTGGTGCTGCTCGACGTGCAGTCGGGCGAGGTCCTGGCGATGGTCAACCAGCCGTCGTTCAACCCGAACGGCGATCGCTCCAATCGTGCCGGCCGCCTGCGCAACCGCGCGTTGACCGATCTGTTCGAGCCGGGCTCGACGCTCAAGCCTTTCACGGTGGCGGCCGCGCTGGACGCGGGCACAATCAAGGCGGATTCGCTGATTGACACATCACCCGGTTATTTCCGAATCGGCCGTGCCCAGGTGAAGGACTCGCACAATCTCGGCTTGATCGATGTGGCGACCGTGTTGAGCAAATCGAGCAACGTCGGCGCCGGCAAGATCGCGCTCGCGCTGGACAAGCGTGATCTGTGGCGGGTGATGGACAGGCTCGGATTCGGGCGTGCCGCCGGGACCGGGTTCCCCGGCGAGGCGGCGGGACAGCTCAACGATTTTCGCCGTTGGGCGCAGATCGATCAGGCGACGCTGTCGTTCGGTTACGGCATCTCGGTCAGCACCCTGCAGCTGGCACAGGCCTATGCCGCGCTGGCCAATGACGGTGTCATGGTTCCCGCGACCCTGCTCAAACGTGATGTCCCGGTGAAAGGCGAGCGCGTGTTTTCGGCCGCCACGGCGGTGGCCGTGCGCAGAATGCTGGAGTCAGTGGCGACCACCGATGGCACGGCACCGGATGCAGCAGTGCTCGGCTACCGTGTCGCAGGAAAGACCGGAACGGTCAAGAAATTCGGCCCACAGGGCTACAGCGATGACCGTTATCTCGCGCTGTTCGCCGGCATGGCGCCGGCGCGGCATCCGCGATTCGTCCTCGCTGTGATGCTCAACGAGCCGCAGGCCGGCAAGTTCTATGGCGGTCAGGTGGCTGGCCCCGTGTTTTCCGCGGTGATGGCGGAGGCCCTGCGGCTGCAGAACGTGGCCCCCGATGTGGCGATCGATCCCTCGGTGCGCGTGGCACAGGGCGGAGTGCCTCGATGATGCCCCAGCGCGCCGACAAGAAAAGCCTGTTGCTCGCAGATCTGTTGCCAGGACTGTCCGGTATCGACTGGGCACGCCATCAGACGGTCAGTTCACTGGCGCTGGACAGCCGCGAGGTCGACCGCAATGGTCTGTGGCTGGCCTTGCAGGGCACCCGTGGGCATGCACTCGAGCATTTTGCCGAGGCACGCGACCGGGGTGCGGCGGCGGTGATTGCCGAGCCCACGGCACAATGGGACCGTGACCGCATCGCGCGGCTTTCCGCCGATCTTCCGGTGATCGCGCTGCCCGGCTTGCGTCGCCATGCCGGCGAGATCGCCGCGCGCTTTTTCGGACAGGCGGCACACGCGATGCGTGTGATCGGCGTTACAGGCACCAATGGCAAGACCAGCGTTGCGCACTTCCTTGCCCAGGCCTTGTCGACACGCGTGTCGACCGCGGTGCTTGGCACGGTCGGTAACGGCTTTCCCGGCGACCTGCAGCCCTCGACCCACACCACGCTCGACGCGGTGAATCTGCATGCCATGCTGAGCGGCCTGTTTGCGCATGGCGCACGTGCCGTGGCGATGGAGGTGTCGTCGCACGCGCTGCACCAGGACCGGGTTGCAGGCGTGCCGTTTCACACGGCGGTGTTCACCAATCTCACCCGTGACCACCAGGACTATCACGGTGACATGCAATCCTATGCGGATGCCAAGGCGCGCCTGTTTCGCGGCGCCGGTCTGAGCCTGGCGGTGATCAACGTCGACGACGAGACGGGTGCAAGGCTCGCCGCAGAGGTGCGTCCGCGCACCTATACCGTGGCAGTGGGAAGTGGCAGCCGGCTGACGACACTCGGTGACCGTTATCTGCGCCTGCGTGAGGTCGAGACGCGCGCCGATGGCCTGCGGGTGCGCTTCGATTCGAGCTGGGGCACGGGCGAACTGCAGAGTCATCTGCTGGGTCGTTTCAATGCCGAGAACCTGGTGTTGTCGCTGGCGGTGCTGCTCGCCTGGGACATGCCGATCGGCAGCGCAATCGCGGCCCTCGAACAGGTGCGTCCGGTGGCGGGCCGCATGATGGTGTTCCTTGCGCCTCACAAGCCGCGCGTGGTGGTCGACTATGCACACACGCCGGATGCGCTGGAAAAGGTGCTCGGCAGCCTGCGTGAACACGCGACCGGTCGCCTGGTGTGCGTGTTCGGGTGTGGGGGCGACCGCGATCGCGGCAAGCGCGCGCAGATGGGGGCAGTTGCGCAGCGGCTGGCCGATCGCGTGGTGATCACCGATGACAATCCGCGCTCCGAGGATCCGCAGCAGATCGTCGAGGACATCCTCGGCGGGATGAGCGACCACCAGAACGTGCACATCGAGCATGACCGTGCCAAGGCAATCCGGGTCAGTATCGCGGCGGCGGCGGCGAATGACCTGGTGCTGGTTGCGGGCAAGGGGCACGAAGACTACCAGGAGAGCAGGGGACGGCGTCTGCCGTTCAGTGATATCGCACAGGTCCAGGCAACGCTCCACGGGGGTGCGGAATGAGTGCCATGCACCTGTCCGAGCTCGCGTCGATGGTCGGCGGCCGGCTGGTGGGCGGCGATCGTTTTTTTGACGGCGTCAACACCGATACCCGCAGTCTGCAGCGGGGCCAGCTGTTCGTAGCACTGCGTGGTCCGAACTTCGACGGCCACGACTACCTGGCGGCCGCTCAGTCGCGTGGAGCCGCCGGCGCGCTGGTGGAACGCAGGAGTGACACGCCACTTTCGACCGTCGAGGTGGCGGACGGCCTGCTCGCGCTGGGGCGTCTCGGCCAGCAGTGGCGGCAGCGTTGCCCGGCGCGCGTGATCGCGATTACCGGCAGCAACGGTAAGACCACGCTGAAGGAAATGACCGCCGCCATCCTGGCGCGGCAGGGCGATGTGTTGGCGACGCGCGGCAATCTGAATAACGCGATCGGTGTGCCGCTGACGCTCTGCCGCTTGCGCCAGGAGCCGTTCGGCGTCATTGAGCTGGGTGCCAATCATCCGGATGAGATCCACTACCTGAGCGGCCTGGTGAAGCCGGATGTCGCGGTGCTGAACAATGCGGGCAGGGCGCATCTGGAGGGTTTCGGCAGTCTCGAGGGTGTGGCGCGGGCCAAGGCCGAGATCATCGATGGACTGGGCCCCGATGGTTTCTTCGTGTTCAACGCCGACGACCGCTTCGCCGACCTTTGGCGTGAGATTGCACAAGGCCACCGGCAGCGCACCTTCGGTGTTGTGCAGGCGGCGGACGTCAGCAGTCCCGCCGGGGCCTATTCCATCGTCTGGGGTGACGCGGGTTTCCAGGCGCATTTCCCCGTGCACTGCGAACAGGGCGAGATCGATGTGCGCCTGCGGCTCGCGGGTGAACACAATCGCATGAACGCACTGGCGGCGATCGCCGGCAGCCTGGCGCTCGGCGTCGGTCTGGAGGACGCGGAACAGGCGTTGGCGGGTCTCGCGCCGGTTGCCGGTCGCCTGTGTCCGCTGCCCGGGGTGAACGGTGCGCGCCTGATCGACGACAGCTACAACGCCAATCCCGATTCCGTAATGGCAGCCCTGCGGGTGCTGGCGGCCGCCCCGGGTCGGCGCACGCTGGTGCTGGGCGATCTCGCCGAACTTGGCACCGATGCGCCGCGGCTGCACCGGCAGCTCGGCGAGCAGGCAGCTGCACTCGGAATCGACCGCCTGTTGACGGTCGGCGAGCTCAGTGGCCATGCCGCACAGGGTTTCTCTGGTGAATCCCGGCATTTCTCCGATCGTACGGCCCTTTCCGAGATGTTGCTGCACGACCTGTCCGCAGAGGACAGCGTACTGGTCAAGGGTTCGCGTTCGGCACGCATGGACGAAGTGGTGAACCGTCTGCACCGCGCGGAGGTTGCATGCTGATCCAACTTGCCGATTACCTGTCGCAATTCGATGCCGGGTTCCTGGTGTTCCGTTACATCACGCTGCGCACCATCCTGGCAGTGCTCACCGCACTGATCATCTCGTTCATGGTCGGTCCGGCGATGATCCGGCGCCTCAGCCGCTACAAGATTGGCCAGACTGTGCGTAATGACGGGCCGCAGACCCATTTGTCGAAGTCCGGGACGCCGACGATGGGTGGTGCGCTGATCCTGGTCGCCGTCGGGGTGGCCACCCTGTTGTGGGCAGATCTGGGTAACCGTTACGTATGGATCGTTCTGTTGACCACGCTGGCATTCGGTGCCATTGGCATGTGGGACGACTATCGCAAGCTGGTGCTGAAGGATTCTCGCGGCCTCGCTGCACGCTGGAAATACCTGTGGCAGTCGCTGTTCGGTTTTGCCGCCGCGGTGGCCCTGTATTCGGGCGCCACACTGCCGGTCGAGACACAGCTGCTGTTCCCGTTCATGAAAGACCTGGTGCTGGATCTCGGTCCGTTCTTCATCCTGTTTGGCTACCTGGTCATCGTCGGTTCGTCCAATGCGGTCAACCTGACCGACGGTCTGGATGGTCTGGCGATCCTGCCGACGGTGCTGGTGTCCGGCGCGCTGGGCGTATTCGCCTATGCCTCCGGACATGTGCAGATCGCCGGGTACCTGTTGATTCCGCACCTGCCGGGCGTCGGTGAACTGGCCGTGCTGTGCGGCGCCCTGGTAGGTGCGGGTCTTGGCTTCCTCTGGTTCAACGCTTACCCGGCCCAGGTGTTCATGGGCGATGTCGGAGCACTTGCACTGGGGGCCGCGCTTGGCACGCTGGCGGTCGCAGTCCGCCAGGAGATCGCACTGTTCATCATGGGCGGTGTGTTCGTCGTCGAGACCGTCTCGGTGATGCTGCAGGTCGCCTCGTTCAAACTGACCGGGCGGCGCATCTTCCGCATGGCGCCCTTGCATCATCATTTCGAATTGAAAGGCTGGCCGGAGCCGCGCGTCATCGTGCGCTTCTGGATCATCACCGTCATCCTCGTACTGGTCGGTCTGGCCAGTCTGAAGATCCGCTGAGGCAAGGTGATGACGCAAGCGATGGCACAAGACAAGATGACTGCCAGGACCCTTATCGTGGGCCTGGGCATAACCGGTCTGTCGTGTGCCCGCTATCTTGCTGCCCAGGGAGTGCCGGTGGCCGTGGCCGACAGCCGCACCGAGCCGCCGGGGCTTGCCGCGCTAAATGCCGAGTACCCTGACATTGCGGTGTTCCTCGGCCCGTTCGACGACCAGCTGTTCGACAGTGTCGAGCGTCTGGTGGTGAGTCCGGGTGTGCCGGTTTCGACACCGCAGATCGCTGCTGCACAGCACCGCGGCATACCGGTGGTCGGTGATATCGAGTTGTTCGCGCAGGTTGCCACGGCGCCGGTCGTCGCAATCACTGGCTCCAATGGCAAGAGCACAGTGACCACGTTGCTGGGCGAGATGGCCAAGGCGAGCGGGGTCAGGGTCGCCGTCGGTGGCAACCTCGGCACTCCGGCGCTCGATCTGCTCGACCCCAATATCGAACTCTATGTTCTAGAGCTGTCGAGTTTCCAGCTGGAGACCACCGAGTCGCTGCAGGCCGCTGTCGCGACGGTACTCAATGTCAGCCCCGATCACATGGATCGTTATCCCGACATCGATGCCTATGCTGCTGCCAAGGCACGGGTGATGCGCGGTGCCGGCGTTGGTGTGCTGAACGCCGATGACCCGGTGGTGGCTGCAATGCTGGGCGCCGACGATCTCTGGTATTTCACCCTCGGCGAATCGCAGGACGTCAAGATGTTCGGGGTGTGCTCGATCGATGGACAGGATTATCTGTGTCGGGGCGAGCAGCCGCTGCTGGCAGCCGAGGACCTGAAGATTCCCGGCATGCACAACCGTGCCAACGCGCTGGCGGCACTGGCGATGGGCACCGCGCTCGGTTTCGATCTGTCCGCCATGCTCGAGGTCCTGCGCGTGTTCCCCGGGTTGCCGCACCGCACCCAGTTCGTCGCGGAGATCAAGGGTGTCTGCTGGTACAACGACAGCAAGGGCACCAATCTCGGTGCATCGATAGCCGCTCTGCATGGCCTGCACCGTGGCGATGCCTCGCGCACCGTGCTGATCGCCGGCGGTGACTGCAAGGGCGCCGACTTCTCGGCCTTCGCGTCGGTGCTCCAGTCCTGCGCACGCGGCGTGGTGCTGATCGGCCGTGACGCAGAGCGCATCGCCGTGGCGGTGCCTGAGTCGGTGCCGAGCGTTCGCGCAAGGACCATGGACGACGCCGTGGCCAGGGCTGCCGCGATGGCGCTGCCGGGTGACCGGGTACTGTTGTCGCCGGCCTGCGCCAGCTTCGACATGTTCACCAACTACGCACAGCGCGGTGAGCGTTTCGTGCAGGCGGTGAGGAGGCTTGCCGCATGACGACGATGGCTCACCGGCGCGGTATGCAGGAAATTCGAATGCCAGGCGTGGACGGCGTGTTGCTGGCAGCCGTCGTGGTTCTCGTCGGTCTTGGCATCGTCATGGTGGCGTCGGCGTCGATGCACCTGGGCGGCCGCGACGGCGATGCGCTGCGTTTCGTGGACCGTCACCTGCTGGCCCTGGCACTGGGTGCGGGTGCCGGCTGGCTTGCCTACCGTACGCCGATGGGTTGGTGGCGCCAATGGAGCACGATCCTGTATTTCCTCGGCCTGGCCCTGTTGCTGCTGGTGTTCGTCCCGGGCCTGGGCCGCGAGGCCAATGGTGCGTTGCGCTGGGTCGCGGCCGGCCCGCTCAGCCTGCAGACCTCCGAGTTCATGAAGGTGTTCGTCGTGCTGTACATGAGCGGCTACCTGGTGCGTCGCCAGTTTGAAGTGGCCAGTTCGCTGTGGGGTTTCGTCAAGCCGATCTTCCTGCTGGTCATTGCCTGTTCACTGCTGATGCTGCAACCGGATTTCGGCACGACGGCGGTGTTGCTGATGACGGCTTTCGGCATGCTGTTTCTCGGTGGCGCACCTTTGTGGCAGTTTGCGGCACTGCTGTCGCTGGCGGTGGGCGCCCTGATGACGCTGGTGTGGATCTCGCCGTATCGCCTGGAGCGTGTCACCACGTTCCTCAATCCCTGGGAGCATGCCCAGGACTCTGGCTATCAGCTGGCGCAGGCGCTGATCGCGTTTGGCCGGGGCGAATGGGTCGGCGTCGACCTGGGCAATGGCATCCAGAAACAGTTCTATCTGCCCGAGGCACACACCGACTTCGTGATGGCGGTCATCGGCGAGGAGTTCGGCCTGCTCGGTACCTTGGTCGTGATCGGCATGTTCTGCCTGATCGTATGGCGCAGCTACGCGATCGGCGCGCGCGCCGAGCTTCGGGGCGACCGCTATGCCGCCTATGTATCGTACGGACTCGGTCTGTGGCTGGGTATGCAGGCCTTCATCAATATCGGTGTGAACGTTGGGCTGCTGCCGACCAAGGGCCTGACGCTGCCGTTTCTCAGTTATGGCAGTAACAGCCTGATCGTGTGCTGCATCGCAGTCGGCCTGTTGCTGCGTGTGCGCTACGAAAACCAGATCGCCGGCGACGACAAGGAGGGCCAGTGGCAGCGCGCATAGTGATCATGGCCGGTGGCACCGGCGGGCATGTGTTCCCGGCGTTGGCGGTTGCCCGTGAACTCGCCGACCGCGGTTGGCAGGTCAACTGGCTGGGTACGCCGGACAGTTTCGAATCGCGCGTGGTTCCGGCACACGGCTTCGAACTCGATACCATCGCCGCCTTCCGCCTACGCGGTCAGGGCGTGATCGATCGGTTGCTGGCGCCGTTCCGCCTGTTGCGTGCAATGCGGCAGGCATGGCGGGTGCTGCACCTGCGCCGCCCGCAGGTCGTGCTGGGCATGGGCGGTTTCGTCACCGGCCCTGGTGGCCTGGTGAGTCGACTGATGCGTACACCCCTGGTGATCCACGAACAGAATGCCATACCTGGCATGACCAATCGCTGGCTGGCGCGCGTGGCCACTCGGGTCCTCGAGGCCTTCCCCGGCAGCTTCCCGGCCGGCGCCGCGGCACAGCTGACCGGAAATCCGGTGCGCCGCGAGATTGCCGGCATGGACCAGCCTGCGCCGATTGCAGCCGGTCGCCCGTTGCATCTGTTGGTGGTGGGGGGATCGCTGGGTGCACAGGCGCTGAACGAAGGTCTGCCTGCAGCAATCGCGCAGCTGGATGCGGTGATTCGGCCCGAGATCCGACACCAGGCGGGACGCGGCAAGGCGCAGGCGACCCTGGCCGCGTACAGGGAACAGGGCATCGGTGCCACGGTCAGCGAGTTCGTCGACGATATGGCGGAGGCCTATGGCTGGGCTGACCTCGTGGTCTGCCGCGCCGGCGCGTTGACTGTCTCCGAATTGATGGCTGCGGGTCGTGCCGCCGTGCTGGTGCCGTTCCCGCATGCGGTGGATGACCACCAGACAGCCAATGCACGTTTTCTGACCGAGGCAGGTGCGGCACGCCTGCTGCCGCAACACGAACTGACGGCACGCAGCCTGGCGCAGCTGTTGCAGACCCTGCTGTCTGATCGCGCGTTGCTGCATGCGATGGGGCGGCACGCTTATCGCGTGGCGCAGCGCGATGCAACCGGGCGCGTTGCGGATGTCTGCGAGGAGTTGGCGGCATGACCGGGATCACGACCAGACCGCGTCGCTATGCCGCCGAGACGATGGGCCGCATGCGCCGCCTGCACTTCGTCGGCATCGGCGGTGCCGGGATGAATGGCATCGCCCAGGTAATGCTCAACCTCGGCTACGAGGTTTCGGGCTCGGATATCAAACAGAATGCCGCCACCCAGCGACTGGCAGAGCAGGGTGCGAGCATTCATATCGGACATGAGGCAGCACATGTCGGTGGCGCGGATGCGATCGTCATATCGAGCGCGGTCAAGGAAGACAATGCAGAGGTCAGGGCGGCGCGCGAGCAGCGCATCCCGGTCGTGCCTCGCGCCGAGATGCTGGCCGAGATCATGCGGTTCCGATATGGCATCGCGGTGGCCGGTACGCATGGCAAGACCACGACAACCAGCCTGACCGCCAGCATCCTGATCGAGGGTGGCCTGGATCCGACCTATGTGATCGGTGGCCGCCTCAATTCGCGCGGCAGCTATGCGCATCTGGGTGAAGGCGAGGTCCTGGTCGCCGAAGCCGATGAGAGCGACGCGTCGTTCCTCTATCTGCAACCGATGATCGCCGTGGTTACCAATGTCGATGAAGACCATATGGTGACCTACGGCAACGACTTCATGCGCCTGCGTGCGACCTTCCTCGAATTCCTGCATCACCTGCCGTTCTACGGCCAGGCGGTCATGTGCATCGATGATGACAACGTGCGCGAGCTGCTGCCCGAGGTGACACGCAAGGTCGTCACCTACGGCACGTGTGACGATGCCGATGTGCGCGCCGCGGATATCGAACAAAACGGGATGACCACACGCTTCTGCGTACACATCAAGGCGCAGGAGCCCTTCGATGTGACTCTCAACATGCCGGGCCGTCACAATGTGCTCAACGCACTGGCGGCGATCGCGGTCGCACGTGAGCTGGGTGTCGAGGTCGAGGCGATGCGTACGGCGCTGGCGGCGTTTCAGGGTATCGGACGGCGCTTTCAGGCCAGGCAGGGATGCCGGATCGGCGACTGCGACATCATGCTGGTCGACGACTATGGGCATCATCCCCGCGAGATCGCCGCAACCCTGGAGGCAGTACGAGCCGGTTGGCCCGATCGCCGCTTGGTGCTGGCCTTCCAGCCGCATCGATACAGTCGTACCCATGACGCCTTCGAAGACTTCGTGGCCGTGCTGTCGAAGGTCGATGTCCTGGTGTTGGCTGAAGTCTATGCGGCCGGTGAGGCGCCGATCGCCGGCGCTGACGGTCGCGCGCTGGTCCGCTCCATCAGGGCGCGAGGTCAAGTCGACCCGGTGTTTCTGGATGTTGTCGAAGACCTGCCGGAGATCCTTGGCGACCTGGTTGCCGATGGGGATATCGTGGTCACCATGGGCGCCGGAAACATCGGGGCAGTGGCGGCGGCGATGGCGGAGGCGATGTGCCCATGAGACGCGAAAACACGCCACGTCGTCTGCACATGGGATGCGGTGAGGGACTGACCGGGCGGCTGCCGGCGCAGGACCGATCCGGCGCGGTGCCGGCGCGACGCCAGTCGTTGCGGCAGGCCAGGCCGAAGGCCGGCAAGGACGCACGATGATGGCGGCACCGCAACAACCGCTGCTGCGAGGTGAGCTGCGCCTCGGTGAGCCACTCCGTCGTTACAACACCTGGCGCGTCGGCGGGCCGGCGAAGCAGCTGTATCTGCCGGCCGATACCGACGATCTCGCGATGTTTCTGCAAACCCTGACAGCGGATGAGCCGCTGCTGTGGCTGGGTCTGGGCAGCAACCTGCTGATCCGGGACGCCGGTTTCCGAGGTACCGTGATCGCGCTGCAGGGCAGATTGGACGGTCTGCGGATCGACGGCGACAAGGCGCATGTCGAGGCCGGCGTGGCCTGCGCAAAGGTGGCGCGAGAATGCGCGCGTGCGGGCCTCACCGGTGCCGCTTTCCTCGCGGGCATACCCGGCACCATGGGTGGCGCGCTGGCGATGAACGCCGGCGCCTTCGGTGGTGAGACCTGGCCGATTGTCGAGGGCGTTACGACAATCGACCGCGCCGGGGTCGTGCGCGAGCGCCCGCCTGCGGACTTCGTGGTGGCTTACCGTCACGTGGAACGGCCGGCGGAAGAATGGTTCGTCGCCTGTACGCTGCGCCTCGGGCGTGGCGATGTGGAACAGGAACAGGCAGCGATCCGCGCGCTGCTGGAAAGGCGGGCGGCCACGCAGCCGACCGGGCAGCCGAGCTGTGGTTCGACGTTCCGCAATCCGCCCGGCGACCATGCCGCACGCCTGATCGAGGCGAGCGGGCTCAAGGGGCATCGCATCGGCGGTGCGCAAGTCTCGAGCAAACACGCCAATTTCATCATCAACACCGGTGATGCCAGTGCTGCGGACATCGAGCAACTGATCAACTATGTCCACGCACAGGTAGAGCGCGTGCACGGCGTGGATCTGCGTACTGAAGTGCATATGGTAGGAGATGCGGTATGACGCCTGACGCCAGTGTCTTCGGAAAAGTCGCGGTCCTGATGGGGGGCTGGGCGGCTGAACGCGAGGTCTCGCTGGTCAGCGGCCGGGCGGTACTCGACGGACTGCTCGCACGTGGTGTCGACGCACATGGCATCGATGTTGGCAAGGACGTGCTTTCGGTCCTCGCGGCCGGTGGGTTCGATCGCGTGTTCAATGTCCTGCACGGGCGCGGTGGCGAAGACGGTGTGATCCAGGGTGCACTGGAGATCCTCGGTCTGCCCTACACCGGCAGCGGTGTCATGGGTTCGGCGATTGCGATGGACAAGTACCGCACCAAGCTGCTGATCCAGGCCCTGGGCCTGCCGACCCCGGGGTTCACCCTGATCCAGAACGACGAAGATTTCGAAACGGCCTGCGGTCTGGGGTTCCCATTGATGGTCAAGCCGGCGCTCGAAGGCTCGAGCATCGGCATGTCACGCGCGGATGATCGTGATCAGCTGCGCAGTGCCTGGGCCAAGGCGGCTGAATACCAGAGTCACGTCATGGCCGAGTGTTGGGTCACGGGGTCTGAATACACCGCGGCGATCCTGGGGCGCGAAGCGCTGCCGCTGATCAGGCTGGAGACCACGCACGCGTTCTACGACTACGAGGCCAAGTATGTGGCCGATGACACCCGCTATCTGATCCCCTGTGGCCTGGACCCGGCAACGGAGAGCGCATTGCAGGCGCTGGCCATGCGGACATTCGATGCGGTAGGCGCAAGCGGCTGGGGACGGGTCGATATCCTGATGGACGAAGCGCAGCGTCCCTGGGTGATCGAGGTCAACACCGTGCCCGGGATGACCGGCCACAGTCTGGTGCCGATGGCGGCCAAGGCGGTCGGCATCGATTTCAACGAGCTGGTCTGGCGCATCCTCGCGCAGACACTGGAGGCGCGCTGATGGCCAGTGCATCCACCAGGCGCCAGAACACGGGTGGCACGCAGCAGCCGCCACCACGGCGCTGGCTGGCTGCGCTCGTCGGCGCGACTGCGCTGGCCGCCGCAACGGCGCTGGGCGTCGTTGCCTATCGCGACCTGTCACAGCCGGGACGCCTGCCATTGCGGGTGATCCAGGTGACCGGTGATTTCCGCGAGCTCAAGCCGGACGAGATCCAGAAGACCGTCGTGGAGGCGATCGATGGCGGCTTCTTCAGTTGCGACATGCAGAAGCTGCGCAACCGTGTGCTGGATATGCCCTGGGTCGCAGACGTCAGCATCCGCCGCGTCTGGCCGGACAAGCTGAACATGGTGGTGACCGAGGAGGTGCCACTGGCACGCTGGGGTGACGATGCACTGATCAATATCGGCGGTGGTGTATTCAAGCCGCCATCGCTCGACGGCCACCTTGGGCTGGTCAGGCTCGACGGCCCGGCGGGAAGCGAGCAGCGCGTGGTCGAGTTCCTGCAGACGGCTGCGCCCGCCGCAGATGCGCGTGAACTGCAGATCCGCGAGGTCCGCCTGGACGAACGCCGTCACTGGTGGGTTCGGTTCGACGACGGACTGACGCTGTCGCTCGGTCGCGAGAACGTCGGTTACCGGCTGGCTCAGTTCTTCCGGGTTTATCCCAGTCTGGTCGCGCAACCGGCACGACGCCCGGAGCGCATCGATATGCGGTACGCGCATGGCTTCGCCGTGCGCTGGCGTGAACCTGCCGCGCAGGGAACCGCGGCCCATGAAGTGAAAACGCAGGAAAAAGTCTGATGGTCAAACGCACCGACAAGAACATCATCGTCGGACTCGATATCGGCACCTCGAAAGTGGTCGCCATCGTTGGTGAGGTCAGGCAGGACAACGAGGTCGAAATCATCGGGATCGGTTCGCATCCATCGCGAGGCCTGAAGAAAGGCGTGGTGGTCAACATCGAATCGACCGTGCAGTCGATCCAGCGCGCGGTTGAGGAGGCTGAGCTGATGGCCGGCGTGGAGATAGACGCGGTGTATGCCGGGATTGCCGGCAGTCATATTTCCAGTCTGAACTCGCATGGCATCGTCCCAATCAAGGACGGCGAGGTGTCGCATTCTGACGTCGAACGTGTGATCGACGCGGCGCGGGCCGTGGCAATCCCGGCCGACCAGAAGATCCTGCACATCCTGCCGCAGGAATTCATCATCGATAACCAGGAAGGCATACACGACCCGGTCGGGATGTCGGGTGTCCGTCTCGAGGCGCGGGTCCACATGGTGACGGGCGCGGTCAGCGCGGCCCAGAACATCATCAAGTGTGTGCGTCGCTGCGGCCTTGAGGTCGAGGACCTGATACTCGAACAGCTGGCGTCGAGCTACTCGGTGCTCGAGGACGACGAAAAGGACCTGGGCGTCTGCCTGGTCGACATTGGCGGCGGTACCACTGACATCGCCGTATTTACCGGTGGGTCCATTCGTCATACAGCGGTCATCCCGATCGCCGGCGACCAGGTCACCAATGACATTGCCGTCGCGTTGCGCACGCCCACGCAGCATGCCGAAGAGATCAAGCTCAAGTACGCCTGTGCGCTGACACAGCTCGCCAGTCCCGACGAGACGATCGAGGTGCCGAGCATCGGTGACCGGCCGCCGCGCCGACTGTCCCGTCAGACCCTGGCCGAGGTGGTCGAGCCGCGCTACGAGGAGCTGCTCACCCTGATTCAGTCGGAACTGCGCCGCTCGGGTTACGAAGACCTGGTGGCCGGAGGTGTCGTGTTGACTGGTGGCAGCGCCAAGATGGAAGGGCTGATCGACCTGGCGGAAGAGGTTTTTCACATGCCGGTGCGGCTGGGTATCCCCCAGTACGTGACTGGCCTGGTGGATGTCGTACGCAATCCCATTCATGCCACTGGCGTGGGCTTGCTGTTGTTTGGCCATCGGAACCGGGCGGCGCGGCTGCCCGAGAGCGTCGGTGGTGGGAGTCTCAAATCGGTTTGGAACCGGATGAAGAGCTGGTTCCAGGGAAACTTTTAATCAAATCGGACTTCGCCCCCGACGAGGGGTGGGTCGGCAGCTGGAGGAGAGGAAAATGTTTGAGTTGATGGATGTGGATAGCCAGAACGCAGTAATCAAGGTAATCGGTGTCGGCGGTGGTGGCGGCAATGCCGTGAACCACATGCTGAGGTCGAACATCGAAGGCGTCGAGTTCATCTGCGCGAACACAGATGCCCAGGCGCTGAAGAACACTGAGGTGCGCACGGCACTGCAGCTGGGTTCGAACGTGACCCGTGGGCTGGGCGCAGGTGCGAATCCTGACCGTGGATTCGAGGCCGCGATGGAGGATCGCGACCGCATCTACGAAGCACTGGAAGGTGCCGACATGGTGTTCATCACTGCTGGTATGGGGGGTGGGACCGGCACCGGCGCTGCCCCGGTGGTCGCCGAGGTGGCCAAGGAACTCGGTATCCTGACCGTGGCCGTTGTGACCAAGCCGTTCAGTTTTGAAGGTGGCAAGCGCCTGCGGATCGCCGAAGAGGGCATCGCCAGGCTGTCGGAGCATGTGGACTCGCTGATCACCATCCCCAACGAGAAGCTGTTGTCGGTGCTGGGCAAGACCACCTCGCTGCTCGATGCCTTCAAGGCGGCCAACGACGTGCTGCTGAACGCGGTGCAGGGTATCGCCGAGCTGATCACCCGGCCGGGTCTGATCAACGTCGACTTCGCCGACGTGCGCACTGTGATGTCGGAGATGGGTGTGGCCATGATGGGTACCGGCCGCGCGAGCGGTGAGAAGCGTGCCCGTGAGGCGGCTGAGTTGGCCATCCGCAGTCCATTGCTGGAGGACATCAACCTGTCCGGTGCACGTGGAATCCTGGTCAATATCACGGCCGGGCTCGATCTGGCGATCGGGGAGTTCGACGAGGTCGGCAACACGGTCAAAGAATTCGCGCGCGACGATGCGACGGTTGTCGTCGGAACGGTCATCGATCCGGAAATGGTCGATGAGATGCGGGTGACTGTGGTTGCAACCGGGCTCGGCGAAGAGCTGCCGGCAGTGGTGAAGCAGCCGGAAGTGGAGATCAAGCCGGTGCGGCTGGTCAGCAACGACGCGACCGAAACCGACAATCTCGATTACACTTCGCTCGAAGTGCCAACCAATATTCGGCGCAATCCCAAAACGGCCAACGACTTCGTCAAGGCCGCCGCCAGCAAGAACATGGAGTACCTGGATATTCCTGCGTTCCTGCGTCGCCAGGCGGACTAGGCGCCGTTTGCATGGTTTCTCGCAATGGGAGGCATTGACATTTTTGCTTGATCGCAACGTCATTAGCGTTGACAATAAGGGTATTCCCTAAGCATGTATCGGGGGATCACTATCACACTGCGTCGTCGAGATTCCGCGATGTAGTAGGCTTAATAGCTGAAAAATAACGGAATTTTGATTCGGAGAGCCCAGATTCATGATTAAGCAGCGCACCTTGAAAAACGTGATTCGCGCCACGGGAGTTGGCCTGCACACCGGCGCGAAGGTCTATCTGACCCTTCGCCCGGCGGCGCCGGATACCGGAATCGTGTTTCGTCGGGTGGATCTTGAGCCGCCGGTGGATATCCCCGCCAAGGCCGAGAACGTCGGTGATACGCGCCTGTCGACCACGCTGACCAAGGACGGTGCCCGCATCTCGACTGTCGAGCACCTGCTTTCCGCATTTGCCGGGCTCGGTATCGACAATGCCTATGTCGACGTGAGTGCAGCAGAGGTGCCGATCATGGATGGCAGTGCCGGGCCATTCGTGTTTCTGATCCAGTCGGCGGGCGTCGAAGAGCAGAACGTGGCCAAGCGCTTCATCCGCATCAAACGTCCGGTCGAGGTCCGCGAAGGCGACAAGATCGCGCGTTTCGAACCGTTCAACGGATTCAAGGTCAGCTTCGGCATCGACTTCGATCATCCGGCGATGAGCGAGGAGAGCCGCCGCTCGGTGATCGATTTTTCCTCGACATCCTTCGTCAAGGAAGTGAGCCGGGCGCGCACCTTCGGCTTTCTGCGCGACATCGAAATGCTGCGTGAGAACGGTCTGGCGCTGGGTGGCAGCATGGACAACGCGATCGTCGTCGATGATTTCCGGGTCCTCAACGAGGACGGTCTGCGTTACGAGGACGAGTTCGTGAAGCACAAGATCCTGGATGCGATCGGTGATCTATACCTGCTTGGTCACAGCCTGATTGGCGCATTCAGTGGTTACAAGTCTGGCCATGAGCTGAACAACCGCCTGCTCAAGACGTTGATCACCCAGCCCGAGACCTGGGAGGAAGTCACGTTCGAGGATGCAGAGCGGGCGCCCATCTCGTACATGAAGCCCGCCCACGTTTCATAATGTGAAACACGTGACACATGTCCTAATTCCCTCTCCCGCAGCCGGAGAGGGTCGGGGTGGGGTAATTCATTGTATTTAATGGCGTTTTAATGCTTCGCTGAGGCGCAGCAATGCGTCGCGCAAGGGCTCCGGTTTGGTGTCGAGTGCGCTGTCGTGGATAATCGCCGCGGCGACATCGGATTTGCGCGCAGGTCGCCGTGGTGGCGGGGCCGGCGGTCGGGAGATCAGCACCCTTATCTTGACTTCGCTCAATGACGGAAAATCTGAGCGCAATAGACTCAACATTTGTGGCGCAAGATAGCGCAGGCGGGTAGCCCAGACGGGCGAATCCGTATGCAGCACCAACTGCGGTCCGTGCAATTGGGCGGCAGCACAGTGCGGGGCAAGGTCGTCGGGCAACAGACGCCGGACCTTTGCCAACAGTGCGTTTTGGGCGCTGATCTCGAGTTCAAGCAACTTGAGCGTTGGTTTGTCTTTAAGCAGGTGGCGAACCGACTTGGGGCTGCGGGCCATGACATGGGTCTCGGAGCGAAGAGTCACGGGTTAAAGAGTACACCGTTAGAGGTCGATAGGCTGACAAGGCCGAGCGAGAAACCAATTGAAGATCATATTTCTTTCTGACTTCTGCAAACGTACCGGCAGCATCGATGTCTGTATGCCGCGCGCCGCCGCGTTGGCCGGTCTGGCGGTGTTCGCCGTGACTGCGTTGACCCTGTGGGGTGGGTTTCAGCTGGGCGAGCAGTACGGCAAGCGCAGTGGCGTCGAGACCGCGAATGCCGAGGTCTATAAGATGCTCGACGCGGAACGCCGCGTGATCGCAGACGCGAAAGCCGAGCAACGCGCCCACCTCGATGCACTGGCGCTGAGAATCGCCGAGTTGCAGGCGCACGTGATGCGCCTCGACGCGCTGGGCGACCGCCTGGTGGATGTCGGCAAACTGGATCGCGGCGAGTTCGATTTCGCTTCAGCGCCGCCGCAGGGTGGCGCCGAAGACAGCGTGCCGGGCGACAGCCTGGGCGTGAATGATCTGAGCAACGAGATGGCACGCATTTCGGGCCTGCTGGCCGACCGCGAGGAAAAGCTCAGTGCTCTCGAATATGTGCTGATGAATCGCAAGGTGCTGGCCGATGTGATGCCATCGGGCCGCCCGGTTAAACAGGGGTGGATGTCATCGGGTTACGGCAAGCGCACCGACCCGTTCAATGGCAAGAAGTCGTATCACCGCGGGGTGGATTTCGCTGGCAAGCGTGGTTCCGACGTGGTTGCCGTTGCATCCGGTGTCGTGGTGCGTGCGGAGAAGGCCTCAGGCTACGGCAACCTGGTCGAGATCCGCCACGTCGATGGTTACACCACACTGTACGGACACAACAAGGAAAACCTGGTGCGTGCCGGTGATGTGGTCAGCAAGGGCCAGACGATCGCGCTGCTCGGAAGCACCGGGCGCTCGAGCGGTCCGCATGTGCATTTCGAGGTACACCGCGACGGCAAGATCGTCGACCCCCAACGCTATGTCCGCTCCAAGTGAGCCGAGCGCTCTGATCGTCTGATGACCCGCGACAGCGGGTTTTTTCTTTTGTTGGCGGCCGGGTGAACTGCCGATTGGGTTATCATTCCGGCCTTCGTTTTTGCTCGTCCTGGAAGGTCGTAAGTCCATGCTGAACAAGCTCGTCAGAAAGATCTTCGGCAGCCGCAATGATCGGCTGGTGAAGCGTATGCTCAAGTCCGTCGAGCAGATCAATGTGCTGGAGCCCGGGCTGCAGGCACTCAGCGACGAGGCCCTTGCCGCCAAGACCGGCGAGTTCCGCGAGCGCCTGGCCAGGGGCGAGACGACCGACGCACTGTTGCCGGAGGCATTCGCCGTGGTCCGCGAGGCCAGTCGGCGGGTGCTGGGCATGCGGCATTTCGATGTGCAGATGATCGGCGGCATGGTGCTCAATCAGGGCAAGATCGCCGAGATGCGTACCGGTGAGGGCAAGACGCTGGTCGCGACCCTGGCGGTGTATCTCAATGCGCTGGCGGGCAAGGGTGTGCACGTGGTCACGGTCAACGACTACCTGGCGCGCCGCGATGCCGGGTGGATGGGGCGTCTGTACCGTTTCCTCGGTATGAGCACCGGGGTGATCAACTCGTCGGGTGGCATGGGTCCTGACAGCTCGTCTTACGTCCTCGATGCCGAATACCAGGGTGATACCGGCGGGTTCCCACATCTGCGGCCGGTCTCTAGAGCCGAGGCCTATGCCTGCGACATCACCTATGGCACCAACAACGAATTCGGCTTCGATTACCTGCGTGACAACATGGCGTTTTCCGCCGCGCAGCGCGTGCAACGCCGGTATTTTGCCGTGGTCGACGAGGTCGACTCGATCCTGATCGACGAGGCACGTACACCGCTGATCATCTCCGGTCCCGCCGAGGACAGTTCCGATCTGTATCGCCGGGTCAATGACATCCCGGGTCAGCTGGTGCGCCAGGACCCGATCACCAACGATGAGGGGAAGCCCGATTTCGGCCCTGGCGACTATTCGGTCGATGAAAAGGCCCGCCAGGTGTTCCTCAGTGACCAGGGACACGAGAAGGTCGAGCAGATGCTTTCCGATGCCGGGCTGCTGGCCGAGGGGCAGAGTCTGTACGACCCGTCGAACATCATGCTGATGCATCACGTGATGGCAGCACTGCGTGCGCATGCGCTTTTCCACCGCAACGTGGAATACATCGTCCGCGACGGCCAGATCATCATCGTCGATGAGTTCACGGGGCGTACGATGCCAGGGCGCCGCTGGTCGGACGGTCTGCACCAGGCGGTCGAGGCCAAGGAAGGGGTGCACATCCAGCAAGAGAACCAGACGCTGGCGTCGATCACCTTCCAGAACTTCTTCCGCCTCTACGACAAGCTGTCCGGCATGACCGGTACCGCAGATACCGAGGCGTTCGAGTTCCAGCAGATCTACGGCCTGGAGGTCGTTGTCATCCCGACCAACCAGCCGATGCTGCGCGACGACCAGACCGATCTCGTGTACCTGACGCAGCGAGAGAAGTATGAGGCGATCGTCGAAGACGTGCGCGACTGCGTGAAGCGCGGCCAGCCGGTGCTGGTCGGCACAGCGTCGATCGAGGTCTCGGAGATGGTGTCCAATATGCTGAATGCCGCCGGCATCGAACACCAGGTGCTCAACGCCAAGCACCACGAACGCGAGGCGCAGACGGTGGCCGAGGCCGGCCGGCCTGCGGCGGTCACGATCGCCACCAACATGGCCGGTCGCGGCACCGATATCGTGCTCGGTGGCAATCTCGATGTCGAACTCGGCCAGCTCGGTGAGGATGCGACCGAAGAGGCCATCGCCGAATATCGCGCCGGTTGGCAGAAGCGGCACGAGCAGGTGCTGGCAGCCGGTGGTCTGCGGGTAATCGGTACCGAGCGTCATGAGTCGCGGCGTATCGACAACCAGTTGCGTGGCCGCTCCGGCCGCCAGGGCGACCCCGGTTCATCACGCTTCTACCTCTCACTGGAAGACAGCCTGATGCGTATCTTCGCCTCGGAGCGTGTGTCCGGCCTGATGCAGAAGCTGGGCATGAAGGAAGGCGAGGCAATCGAGCACCCCTGGGTCAACAAGGCGATCGAGAACGCGCAGCGCAAGGTCGAGGGACGCAACTTCGACATCCGCAAGCAGCTGCTCGAATACGACGACGTAGCCAACGACCAGCGCAAGGTGGTCTACCAGCAGCGTGATGAGCTGATGGAGACGGAGAACATTGCCGAGACCATCGCAAACCTGCGCTATGACGTCGTCAATGCGGTGATCAGCACCTATATTCCGCAAGGCAGCCTTGAGGAGCAGTGGGATACCGCGGGGCTCGCCGAGGCCCTGATGGAGAATTTCGGGCTCGATGCACCGGTGCAGCAATGGCTCGACCAGGACGACAGCCTGCACGAGGAGACGCTGCGCCAGCGCATCCTCGATGAGCTGACGGCAATTTACGACGATAAGGAACGGCAGGCCGGGTCGGAGCAGATGCGCCGTATCGAGAAAGAGGTGATGCTGTTCACTCTCGACTCGCACTGGAAGGAACATCTCGCCGCGATGGACTACCTGCGTCAGGGCATACACCTGCGTGGCTACGCGCAAAAGAACCCCAAGCAGGAATACAAGCGCGAAGCGTTCGAGATGTTCTCGGCCATGCTGGACGCGATCAAGATGGAGGTCGTGCAGATTCTCTGCCGACTGCAGCTGCAGGCACCGCCTGGCATTCCCGAGAACCTGCCAGATCCCGGCGCGTTCGAGTTCAGGCACGAGGCCTTCGATGGTTTCGGTGAGGGTGCAGCCCCGGACGACGATCAGGCGGCGTTGCCCGAGGAAAAGAAACCCTTTGTGCGACCCGACCGCAAGGTCGGCCGCAACGATCCCTGCCCCTGCGGCTCGGG
>Ga0116152_10001237_pt1 | contig 21063 bp, 23 predicted proteins | sample AD_UKC119_MetaG_FD_89894 | JGI IMG/M metagenome (GOLD analysis project Ga0116152, IMG submission 89894) | Active sludge microbial communities of municipal wastewater-treating anaerobic digesters from Hong Kong - AD_UKC119_MetaG | ecosystem: Engineered > Bioreactor > Anaerobic > Digestate...
CATCGCCGCCTATCATCTGTGCACCTATGCCTGGGCGCTGGCCTATGCGGCGATCATCTATCGCGGTTTCAAGGATCAAACCTATGGGATGCCCATCGTCGCGCTGGCGCTGAACCTGGCGTGGGAGCTGGTCTTTGCCCTGGCGATCCCGCCCTATGGCAGCGCGGACGCCACGCTGATCCCCCATGGCGGGCTCAAGGCGCAGGTCATCTTCCTGATCTGGGCGGTGCTGGACGCGATCATCCTGTATACCTATTTCCGCTTTGGATACAAAGAATTCGCGCGAATATACGGGTTGAGCCGGGGGCAGTGGCTGGCGTTCACGGCGGGGTTGCTGATCTTCTCGGGCTGCGTGATGTATACCGGCGGGCAGTTCTTTCGACAGTTCGACGTCTATTTCCACCGCGACCAGATCGAGGCCGCCAAGCTGATCGCCTTCGGGCAGAACGCGATCATGTCGATCTCGTTCCTGGCGATGTTCTTCGCGCGCGGCACCACCGACGGGCAAAGCTTCACCATCGCCTGGGCAAAGTGGATCGGCACATCGGTCACCGGCGGCGTGGTCTACCTGCTCACACGGGGCACCGAGGGCGCCTTTGTCGCCAGTTTCATCGTCACCGTGTTCGTCTGTGACGTTCTCTACATGGTGCTGATCTACCGCGCCCTGAGGCGGCAGGGGATCAATCCCTGGACGCGGTTCTAGCCGCGCCCCGGTCGGCGCGGATCGGGTCCGCAAGCAACCTGAGCCCGTTCATCACCACCAGAAGCGTGCCCCCCTCGTGGCCGAGCACGGCCAGCGGCAGGGGCAGTTCCCAGATCAGCCCGGCGGTGACCAGAATCGCCATCGCCCCCAGCGCGAAGGCCAGGTTCTGGCGGATCACGCGGGCGGTGCGGCGGGCCAGCCGATGCGCCGCGGCGAGGCGGGTCATGTCGTCGGACAGAAGCGCGACGTCGGCTGCCTGAAGCGCCACCTCGGACCCGGCCGCGCCCATCGCGATGCCGACATCGGCGCGCGCCAACGCGGCCGCGTCGTTCACGCCGTCACCGACAAAGGCGACCTTGCCGTCGCGGGCCAGGTCGGCCACCAGACGGACCTTGTCGCCGGGCAGCAGGTCGGCGTGGATCTCGTCCTCGGTCAGGCCCAGTTCGGCGCCGATTCGCAGCGCCACCGCGCGCCGGTCGCCCGTCATCATCGCCCGCCGGGCCACGCCCGAGGATCGCAGCGCCGCCAGCCCGGCCCGGGCGCTGTCGCGCGGGCGGTCGGCGACCGTCACCGCCCCCAGCAGCCGTGATCCGCGCCCCAGCAACACCAGCGTCTGGGCCCCCTCGGCCAGGGCCGGCGGGTGGGCAAGTCCGGCGCCCTGACGCGTCGCCATCCGCGCGTTTCCGGCCCACAGCGCACCCTCGGGGTCACGCCCCTCGATCCCTTCGCTGGGGGTCGTGTGGACCTCGGTCACCTCAATCGGGGTCAGCGCGCGTCGCAGGGCCTCGGCGCGGACGGCCAGCCCGATCGGGTGCTCGGACTGGGCCTCGATCCCGGCCAGCAGACGCAGCACCGCGTCGGGGTCGCCCTCGGCCGCCCACAGGCCCGTCACCTCGGCCTTGCCGGTGGTCAGCGTGCCGGTCTTGTCAAAGGCAAAGGCCCGCACCTCGGCCAGGGTTTCCAGCGCCGCGCCCCCCTTGAACAGCACGCCGCCGCGGGCCGCCGCGCCCAGGGCCGACAGGATCGCCGCCGGAACCGAGATCACCACCGCGCAGGGGCTGGCCGCGACCAGCAGCGTCGCCGCCCTGTAAAGCGCGTCGTTCCAGCCCCAGCCCAGCGCCAGAAACCCGGCCAGTGCCAGCCCCGCGCCGATCAGCACCAGCAGCGTGTAGCGTTGGCCGAACCAATCGCTGAAACGCTCGGACGGGGCCTTGGCGGCCTGGGCCTCGGTCACCAGGGCGATCATCCGGGCGACGGTCGAATCGGCCATCGCGCGCGTCACGGTGACCTGCAACACGCCGTTCAGGTTCACCGTCGCCTCGAACACCGGCGCGCCGGCGGCCTTGTGCACGGGCATCGATTCGCCGGTGATCGTGCTTTCGTCGAGCGACCCGTCGCCCGAGGCGATCACCCCGTCCACCGGCACCCGCGCCCCGGGGCGCAGCACCACCGTGTCGCCCGCGCTCAAGGTCGCGACGGGAACCTCGACGACGCCGTCGGCGGTGACCAGAAAGGCGGTCTCGGGGCGCAGCGCCATCAGCGCCTCGACCGCGCGGCGGGCCCGGCCCATGGCGCGGTCTTCCAGCGTGTTCGAGATCGAGAACAGCGCCAGCAGCACCGCCCCCTCCAGCGCCGCGCCGACCGCCAGCGCGGCCAGCGCGGCGGTGACCATCAACAGGTCGATGTCCAGAATGCGGCGCGTGCGCAATTCGCGCAGCGCCGTCAGCGCCGCCGGGACCCCACCCGCCAGATAGGCCAGCGCCAGGCCCGGCCCCTCGATCATCGCGCTGTCCAGCGCCCAGCGGCCCAGCGCCGCCAGACCCAGCCCCGCCACGGTCGCCGCGGTTAGCGCAAGCCCTGGATCAAATCGCATTCCGACCTCCGGCGATCCCGTCGTCAGACTAGACGCGGATCGCGCCGGGGAACAGGTCAGAGTGGCCGGTCGATGCTGTCATAGACGGCCTGCAACTCTTGCAGGCGACGGGCATAGGACTCGCGGATGCAGGCGACATCAGCGCCACAGGCCATGCGCCCTTGCAGCCAGGCGCGCTGGTCGTCCATCATCGCGCCGCGCCGACCCATGCCGAACAATCCGCTCAGCAGGTGCAACGTGGTGACCATCTGCACATCGGCATCGTTGAGATCGCGGTTGTTGCAGATCGCCAGTTCGTTGGGCGTCAGCGTGGGCAGGGTGCAGTCGAAACTGGCGGCGCCGGCAGCGGCCGGCGCAAGGGCAAGGATCAGGGCAAAGACGGGGGCAGGGCGCATGTCGCAGGCTCCGGTGGTGCGGCGGGGACGGGTTCCAGTCTACACCCCGCGCCGCCCTGTGGAAACGTCGCACGCGCGCCCTGCCGAGACCCGGGTTCAAGGCCGCCCCGGCCGGACCCGGCGCCGGGCACCCCCAGTCGGCGGATTTCCGGTCGGCGGATTTCCGGTCGAGGGCGCGCGCAGGGCAAGAATTGCCAAGTTTTCCACAAGAAAAAGACCTTTACAGGGTTTCGCGCATCGTCCACCATATCTAGTAAGAGAGGCCAGATATTGACGCTCTCTTCGCCGTAACCCACAGTGATAGTGGGGCGGCCCCGTTGAGGCTCGAACAGAGAAAGCCGGGATATGCCCCTCGTCGAGGACCACCTGCTGACCGCCGAGATCCACCCGATCGACATCGTCGAGACCCTGGCCGAATTTCGCGCCTGGGATTTCGACCGTGTCGCGGACGACCAGATCGCCATGTCGGTCGAAGGGCAGTGGCGAAGCTATTCGCTGACGCTCGCCTGGTCCGGCGCGGACGAGACCCTGCGCCTGATCTGCACCTACGACATGGAACCCCCGACCGACCGCATGGCCGAGGTTTACGAAATCCTCAACCTGGCCAACGATCTGGTCTGGTCGGGCGGCTTCACCTACTGGGCGCAGCAGAACCTGATGGTCTGGCGCTACGGCCTGTTGTTGAGCGGTGCGCAGATCGCCGCGCCCGAACAGATCGACCAGATGATTCAAGCCGCCGTCGCCGCGTGCGAACGCTTCTACCCGGCCTTTCAACTGGTCGCCTGGGCCGACCGGGCCCCGGACGAGGCCCTGAAGCTGGCCATCGCGCAGGCCTACGGTCGCGCCTGACCTCCTTGGCGCCCGCGCCGCGCGGCAGCCACCCGAGTCTAAAAAATCCGGACCCCCAAAATCCGCGGCAAGGGGCCCTTTCGCTTGCCGCGACCCGCCGCTAGGCTCTGACCAAACGGAAAGGGATTGCGGAATGGACATGCGCGACATCGCCCAGCGGGGGATTGTGCTGCTGGGCTGCGGCAAGATGGGCTCGGCCCTGCTCGAGGGCTGGCTGAAAACGGGGCTTCCGGTGGCGTCGGTGCATGTTCTCGAACCTGCGCCGTCGGACTGGTTGAAAGCGACCGGCGTGCATCTGAACGGCCCGCTGCCGGCGACGCCGGCCATGGCGCTGTTGGCGGTGAAGCCGCAGATGATGGGCGCGGCATTGCCCAGGCTACAGGCGCTGGGGGGCGGGGGCACGGTCTTTGTGTCGATCGCCGCGGGCACGTCCTTGCAAACCATCGAAGACGCGCTTGGCGTGGGCACGCCCGTGGTGCGGGTCATGCCCAATACGCCAGCCGCCGTCGGGCGCGGGATCTCGGCGCTGATCGGCAATGCGCGGGTCAGCCCGGACGCGCTGGCGCTGGCGCAGCAATTGATGGCCGCCGTGGGCGAGACCGTGCTGCTGGACTCCGAATCGCAGATGGATGCGGTGACCGCGGTGTCGGGCTCGGGTCCCGCCTATGTGTTCCACCTGATCGAGGCCCTGGCCGCCGCCGGCGTCGCGCAGGGCCTGCCCGAGGAGATGGCCACGCGGCTGGCGAGGGCGACGGTCTGCGGGGCCGGCGAACTGGCGCACCAATCGCCGGAAAGCGCCGCCCAGCTCAGGATCAACGTCACCTCGCCGGGCGGCACCACCGCGGCTGCGCTGGGCGTGCTGATGAACGAAACCGACGGGTTCGCGCCCCTGCTGGCCCGGGCGGTGCAGGCCGCCGCCGACCGCTCGCGGGAGCTGGGGCAATGATTTCCTTCGACGATTTCCTCAAGGTCGATATCCGCGCCGGCACCGTGATCGCGGTCGACGACTTCCCCCAGGCGCGCAAACCCGCCTGGAAGCTGACCGTCGATTTCGGCCCCGAAGTCGGCGTCAAACGCTCGTCCGCGCAGATCACCGCGCATTACGGCAAGGACGATCTTCTGGGCCGTCAGGTGCTGGCCGTGGTCAACTTTCCGCCGCGCCAGATCGGCCCTTTCCTGTCCGAAGTTCTGGTGCTGGGCTTGCACGATGCCGCCGACGCGGTGGTGGTGATCGGGCCCGAGCGCGCGGTGCCGAACGGCGCGCGGATGTGCTGATGCGGCTCTTCATCGCGCGCCCTCTGCCCGATGCCGTGCTCGACGCCGCCCGCGCGGCCTTCGACGTCACGGTGCGCCCTTCGAACGCACCGATGAGCGATGCCGAAATGATCGCCGCGCTGACCGGCTACGATGTGGTGCTGCCGACGCTGGGCGACCGGTTCCAGGCCCCGATCTTTGCCGCCTGCACGCCCCGGGCGCGCCTGCTGGCCAATTTCGGCGTAGGCTACAACCACATCGACGTGGCGGCGGCGCGGGCGGCGGGGCTTCAGGTCACGAACACCCCGGGCGCGGTGACCGACGCGACCGCCGACATCGCCCTTGCGCTGATGCTGATGAGCGCCCGCCGCGCGGCCGAGGGCGAGCGCCTCGTGCGCTCGGGCCGGTGGGAGGGCTGGCACCCCACCCAGATGCTGGGCCTGCACCTGACGGGCAAGACGCTGGGGATCGTCGGCATGGGGCGGATCGGGCAGGCGATCGCCAGGCGGGCGCATTTCGGCTTCGACATGCGCGTGCTCTATCACACCCGCAGCCCGCGCGCGGTGCCTGGCGCGCAGCCCGTGGACAGCCTGCTGGCGCTGATGGACCAGTCGGACGTGGTGGTGGTCGCGGTGCCCGCCGCACCCTCGACCCACCATCTGATCGGCGCGCGGGAACTGGCGGCAATGCGGCCTCACGCGCATCTGGTCAACATCGCGCGCGGCGATATCGTGGACGAAGCGGCGCTGATCGCCGCGCTTCGGGAACGGCGCATCGCCGGAGCCGGGCTCGACGTCTACGAATTCGAACCCCGTGTCCCCGAGGCCCTGCGCCAACTCGACAATGTCACGCTTCTGCCCCACCTCGGCACGGCGGCGCTCGAGGTCCGCACGCAGATGGGCCTCATGGCGGTGGCCAACGCGCGCGCCTTCCAACGCGGCGAGCCGCTGCCGAACCCGGTCTGACCGGCGCCTGACAGACCCCCTCTTTGTGCCGGAAATATCCTCGGGGGTATCCAAAGGGGGTGGAAAACCCCCTTTGGCGAGGGGGTCCGGGGGGCGAGCAGCCCCCCGGCGCCTGCGGTTCCGCGTCCCGCGCCGCGCCTAGCGCCGGCGGTCGCGGCGCGCTTGCATCGGCTGGAACGCCACCGACACATGCGCCTCGCAATAGGGTTTTCCGGGCGCCGAGGGCAGTCCGCAGAACCAGAATTCCTCGGTCGCGGGGTCGCCGATCGGCCATTTGCAGGTCCGCTCGGTCAGTTCCATCAGCGTCAGCTTGCGCGCGGTCTTCTCGACCTCGCGCACCGTGGCCAGGGTTTCGGGCGAGATCTCGTTGGCCGAAGGTTGCGGCGGCAGCGGCTGTCCGGCGGGCACGATCGGGCGGCGGCCGGGCACCGGGGCGGGGGCGGTGGCCGGGGGCGCGGCGCGCGCGGGCGGCTCGACGGGGGCGGCAGGTTCGGCGGCCGGCGCGGGCTCGGGTTGCGGCGCGGGCGCGCGCGCGGCCGGTTCCAGGGTGGACGCGGGTGCCGCGTCCGGCGCCGGGGCGCTGGCGGCGGGTTCGGGGTCCGAGGCGCTGTCGCTGGTGCGGCTCGACAGGCCCAGCCGGTGGACCTTGCCGATCACCGCGTTGCGGGTGACCGAGCCCAGTTCCTTGGCGATCTGCGAGGCGGATTTGCCCTCGGCCCACATCTTCTTGAGCAATTCGACCCGTTCATCGGTCCAGGACATCGGTTGCGCTCCGCGAGAAACTGCATGAAAACGGCCCGTCGATACGGGCCTTGGCGTCGATCGCCCCTATTCTATCGGGGAGTGGGTGAGATACAAGCAGCCCGCGTCGAACGCAATGCCCTGAACCCCGCCCGATCCGTCCGCGCCCCGTCCGCGCCCCTGACCAAGGAAACCCGCCATGACCCGTTCCCCCGTCCCGGCCGCATCCCTGACCGAGCTGCGCGCCATGGGCGCACGCCGTTTCGGCCGGATGAACTCGGTCGGCATGGCGACGCTCGCGCGGCGCGAAGTGAAACGGTTCCTTGCCGTCTGGCAGCAGACCGTCGCCGCGCCGCTGGTCACCGCGGGGCTGTTCATCGGCATCTTCTCGCTGGCGATGGGGGGCAACCGCGCGCCGGTCATGGGGGTGCCCTTTGTCGCCTTTCTGGCGCCCGGTATCCTGATGATGTCGGTGATCCAGAACGCTTTTGCCAACACCTCGTCGTCGCTGGTCGGGGCAAAGGTCATGGGCAACATCGTGGACACGCTGATGCCGCCGCTGTCCCCGGCCGAGATCGTTACGGGCTACCTGGCCGGCGGCATCGCGCGCGGGTTGCTTGTCGCGGCGGTGATCGTGCTGGCGGTCGGCCTGGCGCTGGGGCTGTGGCCGGCCCATCCGCTGTGGTTGCTGGCGATCACGGTGATCGGCGGCGCGATGCTGGGCGCGCTGGGGATCGCCGCCGGCATCCTGGCGGCCAAGTTCGACCAGATCGCTGCCGTCACCAATTTCATCGTCACGCCGCTGTCGTTCCTGTCGGGGACGTTCTATTCCACCGCCGCGATGCCGCCCGTCATGGCGACGCTCAGCCATCTGAACCCGATCTTCTACCTGATCGACGGCGCGCGCTTTGCCTATCTGGGTCAATCCGACGCGGCGCCCGCCCTGGGGCTGGCGGTGACTGCGGGTGTCGCGTTGGCCTTGTCGGTTCTGTGCTGGGCGTGGATCAAAAGCGGATTCCGGCTCAAGCCGTGACATCCGTGTGACAAATCGTTGCATTCCCTAGACCTGCCCGGGGGCCATGGCCTATATAGGGCGGGCACAGAGTCCTGCGAGGCATCGCTGCCCCGCGCAGCCGGAGTGAGTATCGTCATGATGAAAATCGTTGCCCTGTCCGCCGTTGCGGCCGTTTCGCTGGGGGCTTCGGCCACCACCGCCTTCGCCGGCGATGCCGCGGCCGGGGAGGCCCTGTGGCGCAACTGCCGGAGCTGCCATTCCATCACCGCCCCCGACGGGACCGTGATCCAGCGCGGCGGCCGCACCGGGCCCAACCTCTACGGCCTGTCGGGACGCGCCGTCGGCTCGCAGGACGGGTTCCGCTACAGCCAGCTGATGCAGGATTACGCCGCCACCGGCGCGGTCTGGACCGAAGACCTGTTCACCCAGTATGTCGCCGATCCCAACGCGTTCCTGCACGCGCAACTCGGTATCGACAGCGGGCGCGCGGGGATGAACTTCCGCCTCGCCTCGGGGGCCGAGGACATGTGGGCCTATCTGGAAAGCGTCTCGAACTGATCGCGGCGCCCCTGCGCCCCTGACGCCCCCGACGCCCCACCCGACCCGGTGGGGCGTCTTGCGTTTCGGGTCCCGGCCACCTCGCCACGCGCGCCACGCGGGCGATGCAAAAAGGCCCCCACGTCGGACGCGGGGGCCAGGCCAGGGGGCCAGGGAAAGGCGCGGCCCCCCCGGATCGCTCAGCCCTGGGGCTGCGCCGCGCGGCGCATGAAGATGACGTGCAGCAGGCCGCCCAGCACCGCGCCGATCACCCAGCCAAAGCCCGACAGGGCCCCAAGCGCCGGAACCCACACCGTCGCCAGCGAGAAGATCGCCGCCAGCGCAAAGGCGCCGATCGCCGCCTTGTTCCAGCCGTTGGCATAGTGATAGGCCCCCTCGGGGCTGGCCGAGAACAGGTCCTGCACGTTCAGCTTTCCGCGGCGCACCAGGTAGTAGTCCGCCACCAGGATGCCATAGAGCGGTGCCAGCGTCGCGCCCAGCGTATCGACGAACTTGGCGATGCCGATCTGCGAGATGACCGAAACCCACAGGGCGCCGATGACAAAGGCGATGACCGCCGCGATGATGCCGCCGCTGCGCGCGCTGATCCGCGACGGCGCAAGGTTCGCCATGTCATAGGCCGCCGGGATGAAGTTGGCGACCAGGTTGATGCCGACGGTCGCGGCAAAGAAGGTCAGCGCGGCGATCACCGTCAGGCCCAGATTGTCCACCCGAGCGACGATGTCGGCCGGGTTGGTCAGCTTTTCCCCGAACAGCACCACCGTGCCGGCCGTGATGAACAGCGCAATGAACGAGAAGAAGGCCATCGACACCGGCAGCCCCCAGAAGTTGCCGCGCCGCATCTGACCCTCGGTCTGCACGAAGCGGGCGAAGTCGCCGAAGTTGATGACCACCGCCGCGAAATAGGCGATCATCGTGCCGACGATGGCGATGAAGGCCATGACCGGGCCGCGCGTCGCTTCCGCTTCGTTGGCTTGAAAGATGTTGCCGATCTCGGTGAACAGGCCGTTGCCCGCTTTCCACCAGATCATCAGCGCCAGCGCGATCATCACCGCGTAGACGAAGGGCCCGGCCCAGTTCAGGAACTTGCCGACCCATTCGATGCCCATCATGAACAGGCCGATCTGGAACAGCGCCACCAGCACATACGAGATCCAGTCGATTCCCGTCATGCCCAGAACGGTCGCGCCATCGCCCGAAAGCCCCAGCAGCGACGACAGCATCAGCGACACCGCGGTCGAGGCGAAATAGGTCTGCGCGCCATACCAGAAGATCGCGACGATGCCCCGGATCGTGGCCGGAAACCGTGCGCCCGTTACCCCCATCGACGCCCGCGCCATGACCGCATAGGGGACCCCGTAGCGCACCGAAGGGCGCCCGGTCAGGTTCACCAGGATCATCACGAACACGCCCGACAGCACGATCGCCGCCAGCGTCCACCAGCCGTTCAGGCCGTAGGATATGAACAACGAGGCCGCCAGCGTGTAGCCGAACAGGCTCTGGATGTCGTTGTTCCAGACGTTGAAGATCTCGAAACTGCCCCATTTGCGCCGGTCGTGCGGTATGGGGGCAAGGTCTTCGTTGTAGAGCGCGCGATCGTGCGCCGCGACAGTCAGGTCCTCGTGGGCCATGCGAAGGGATCTCCCGTGTTGGTCTGTGTCCGCTTTGTGATCTTGAGCGCGGATATCTGACATGTTACATAGAATGCCAGGTGATGTTTATTCAGGAATTTCAGGAAACATTTGTCTGGGTTTCCTGATAATCGACCCGCAGGAGGGTGCATGAACCGGATCGAGCCTTTGCAGGCCCTGGCGGCGGATCAGGCCCACGCGCGCTTTGTCGCCGCGCTGCGCACCGGGCGCCTGCCGTCGAGTTCCTTCTTTTCCATGTCGGACCTGATCGCGATCCTGGGCTTTCCGCTCGCCTCGGTGCGCGAGGCCGTCAAACGGGCCGAGGCGCTGGGTTTCGTCGAGATTCTGCCAAAGCGGGGTGTGCGGGTGATGGATGCGGGCAGCGACCGGACGCGCGCCTGTCTGGACCTGCGCGCGGTGCTGGACAGCGAGGGCGCGCGCCGCCTGATCGCGCGGGGGGGCGGGCCGGCGTTGGCGGCGCTGCGCCGCGACCACGAGGCGTTGCTGGCCTGCGTCGCCAACGGCACCGGAGCGGGGCCGGATCAACCCTTGTCCGCGCGCGCCATCGCGGTGGATCTCAGCCTGCACGACCTCCTGGCCGAGGCATTGGACAATCCGCTGCTGCAAGACAGCTACGAGGCCAACCGGACCCGGGTGGCGATCATCCAGCGCACGCGCCCCTTCCTGGCCGACCGGATCGCCTCGGCCATGCAGGAACACCTGGTCATCCTGGATGCGCTGGATTCGGGCGATGCCGTGGCGGCCGTGGCCGGTATCGACCACCATTTCCGCCAGACCCTGCGCTGGTGGGGCGTCAGCGACTGACCTAGGGGCGCGGGTCGCGCATCGCGTGATGCCTGAGCGCGGCCATCCGTGCAAAGCGCAGCGTCAGGGCCTTGCGCCGTGCGGCGGCCAGCGGCCGGTCGGGGGCCATGGCGACGATCTCGCCGAACCAGTCGTCGGCGCGGATCAGCCCGGCCACGTCGCGCGGCAGGATATCGACCGGGAAATCCGCCGGCACCGCCCAGAAATAGCGGTCGCACCATTCCAGATAGCCTTGCCATTTGCGGTCCGACTGAAAATCCGCGCGCGAGGATTTGCATTCGACGATCCAGATTTCGCCGCCTGGACCCAGAGCCATCACATCGGCCCTGAGTCCAGGGCGCGGCGCCACCTCGTCGAGGGTGGCGAAATCGTGGCTGCGCAGCAGGCGGGCAACGCCGCGCGTCAGCCGTTGACCGGGCAGAAGCAGATCGTCGGGCATGGCGCCGAGGTTAACGGATGTTCCCGCTTTGGTCCAGTGCCTGCGCCCCCTTGAAGCGCGGCCTTCCGAAGCCTAGAGTATGAGGCGGCGGGTTCTGCTCTTCACGTGGACGGCACTTTTCCAGTGGCCGATAAGCATTTCCGAGGGAGCTGGCTCTGTCAGGGTCCTGGCCCTGGTATCTGGCGCCCACCTGATTCGTCAGGCTCTCGGGAAAATCAGCCCGAAACGGTCGCTGCGGGCCCGCCACCCAATCCCCCGACGCCGGGACCCCAGGCCCGGTTTCACCGCCCGGCTTTCAACGCCCGGCAGAGACGCGCACCCGCGCGGGCTGGCGCGTGGCCACCGGCGCGCGGTGCCCGCCCTTCGGCCCCTTGTCGTCGGGGTCGGCCATGCGCATGATGGTGATGGCGAATTGCACGCCGGCGAACACCAACCCGTTGAAGAAGAACAGCATGAAGGCGGCAATGAACCCGCCCTGCGTCGCCATCATCAGGCTGCGCAGATGGGCCACGTCGAACCCCAGAAGCAACCCGACGAACACCCCCGACAGGCCAAAGCCGATGGCAACCTGCCGCATATACAGCCGCACCAGCCGGGGCAGGCGCGGGTCCTGGTCGGGGTCGGGCAGCGTGGCAGACATGGGAACCTCCGGTGTTGGACCCAGAATAGGCCATCGGCGCGCGATTTCCACCGGCAAGCTGTCGCAGGTCAGAGATCGCGAAAAATGTTGTCGGTTTCCTCGAAGATGATGCGCTCGTTCTCGACGGTGCCCTCGGTCAGGTCCCGAAATTCGACCCGGCCGTCGGCGTAGCCGATCACCACCGCGTCGCAGATGTCGATGAACAGGCCGTTCTCGATCACGCCGGGCACCTGATTCAGCGCCAGCGACAATTGCCGGGGGTTGCCGATCCGGCCCAGGCCCAGGTCCAGGATGACATTGCCCTCGTCGGTGACAAAGGGCCGTTCGCCGTTCATTCTGAGCGTGGCGTTGGTGCCCATGACGTCCATCGCGTTCAGCAATTCCTCGATCAGCATCCGGCTGGCCTGCCAGCCAAAGGGGATCACCTCGACCGGCAGCGGGAAATGGCCCAGCGTCTTCACCTCCTTCGAGGCGTCGGTGATGACCACCATCCGGTCCGAGGCCGTCGCGACGATCTTTTCGCGCAGCAGCGCCCCGCCGCCGCCCTTGATGAGCGTGAGGTCGGCGTCGAATTCGTCGGTGCCGTCGATGGTCAGGTCCAGCCAACCGGCCTCGTCCAGCGGCAGCACCTTGAGGCCCAGCTCCTGCCCCAGTTCCGCCGTCCGCCGCGAGGTCGCGGCGCAGGTCAGCCGCAGGTTCTCCTCGCGCACCCGCTCGGCCAGCGCGCGCACCATCCAGGCGGCGGTCGATCCGGTGCCGAGGCCCAGCTTCATGCCGTCCTCGACCAGATCGACGGCCCGGCGGGCGGCGGCAAATTTCGCGCGGTCGATGGGGGTGAGTTGCAGGACCATTTCAGGCGCTCCGGCTGGGGATGCCCCGGTTATAGCAGGTCCGCGCGTCTCTCATAGGGGCTGGCGCGGATTTTCGCCCGAAACGGGAATTGACAGCGATACCTCCCCTCCGCGAGGGTGGCGGCACCCCGACGCCCCAGGATCGTGATGCCCCGCGCCCTCGCCGAATTCGCCGCCCCCAGCCCGCCCGAAATGGCGATGTCCGCCGCCGCCGTCACCGGCATCCTCCGTCGCGAGGAGGGCTGACTTTGTATACCCTGCACTACGCCCCCGACAACGCCTCGCTCGTCGTGCGCCTCGCGCTCGAGGAACTGGGCCTGACCTATCGCACGGAACTGGTGGACCGCAGCATCCGCCAGCAGAAAAGCGCGGCCTTTCTCAGGCTGAACCCCGCGGGGCTGATCCCGGTGCTGGAAACGCCGCAGGGCCCGCTGTCGGAAACCGCCGCGATCCTGCTGTGGCTGACGGAAACCCATGGCGCGCCGCCCTCGGGCCGACCGCTGGCGCCCCCGCCCGGCGATCCCGCGCGCGGGCCGGTCCTGAAATGGCTGTTCTGGCTGTCGAATTCCCTGCACGCCGATCTGCGGATCGTCTTTTATCCGCAGCAATACGTCGGCCCGGACATCGACGCGATGGAGGCCCTGCACGCGGGCGTGACGCGGCGCCTCGCGGGGCATTACACCCTGCTCGAAGCTCTCGTGGGCCAACCCTGGTTCGGCGGCGCGGATCCGACAATCCTGGACCTCTATGCCGCCGTGACGATGCGCTGGGCGGCGCTCTATGCCCCCATGGGCGCCTGGTTCACGGCCGCTGACTACCCGGGGCTCAAGGCCCTGGTGCAAAGGCTCGAAACCCGTCCCTCGGTCCAGGCCGCGATCCGGGCCGAGGGGCTGGGCGCCACCCCTTTCAGCGCGCCCAAACCCTGCCAGCCGCCCGAGGGCACCGCGCTCTGAACGGCCCGGAACCGCCCCCTTCTTTGTGCCCCAAATATCCCGGGGGGTCTGGGGGGCTGGCCCCCCAGCCTCTCAACCCGCGAACGGGTCCTCGGGGTATCCCACGCCTGTCAGGCACAACCCCTGCGGCGGGCAGACCGGCCCGCAGGCGGCGCGGTCGCGGGCGGCCAGCGCCTCGGCCACGCGGCCGGGAGGCCAGGCGCCGGCGCCGACCCGTTCCAGCGTGCCGACGATCGAACGCACCTGGTTGTGCAGGAAGCTGCGCGCGCGCAGGTGGAACCGGATTTCGACCCCGGCGGGATAGGGCACCGCGTCCAGGGTGATCTCGTCCAGCGACTTCACCGGCGATCTGGCCTGGCACAGGCTGGCGCGGAACGTCGTGAAATCATGCGTGCCGATCAGCGCCCGGGCGCCCGCGCGCATCGCCGCCACATCGAGCGGATGGCGCACTTGCCAGACCTGGCCTGCGTCCTGCACCACCGGGGCGCGCCGGGCCACCAGCCGGAAGGTATAGCGCCGCTCGATGGCGGAAAAGCGCGCGTGGAAATCCTCGGTCACGCGGGCGCAGGCGGTCAGCGCGACGGGCAGGGGCTTCAGATGGTGGTTCACCGCCTCCATCAGCCGCTCGGGCGCCCAGTCGCGGGTCAGATCGGCATGGGCGACCTGGCCCGTGGCATGGACGCCGGTATCGGTGCGCCCGGCGGCGGCGATGCGGGGCTCGGCCGGCTCGACCCGCGCAAGCGCCTCTTCGATGGCCTGCTGGACCGAGGGTTGGCTGTCCTGGCGTTGCCAGCCGTTGAACGGCGTTCCCAGGTATTCGACGCGAAAGGCGAAGCGGGGCATGGCGGGTCCTGTGGTGGCGGGGTCCGGGGGCCTTGCCCCTTCACCCCCCGGCGTGTGGGTCGCGCGAGGCGAGCGCGCTCAACCCCTCGCGGTAGGTGGGATAGTCCAGCCGGACGCCCAGCGCGTCGAGATGGCGCGACCTGAGGCGCTTGTTCTCCGCCCAGAAGCTTTGCGCGGTCGGTGACAGGCGGGCCTCGGCATAGGGGATTTCGGGGGGTGGGGGCAGGCCCAGCAGGCGCGCGGCATAGGTCGTGACATCGGCGGGCGGGGCGGGTTCGTGATCCGACACGATCAGCGGGCCGTCGAACCGGACCCGGGCGGCGGCGGCGGCGATCCGGCCCAGATCGTCCACATGGATGCGGTTGAAGACCTGCCCGGGCCGCGTCACCCGCTGGGCGCGTCCGGCCTTGATCGCATCCAGCGCCGAGCGGCCGGGCCCGTAGATGCCGGCGATGCGCAGCCGCGCCAGCGGCAGGCCGCGCGTTCGGGCAAAGCCCTCCCAGGCCCGTTCGGCGGCATGGCGCGCGCGGCCCCTCTCGGTCGTCGGCGCGTCGGGGGCGGTTTCGTCGATCCAGGCACCGGCGGTGTCGCCATAGAGGCTCGAGGCCGAGGCATAGCCGATCCAGCGCAAGTGCGGTGCGGGCAGGTCGGCGATCACCGGCAGCACCGGGTCGCCGTCGGGCCCTGGCGGCACCCAGGACAGCAGATGCGTGGCCTCGGCCATGGCGCGGGCGGCATCCTGGGGCCAGCGCACCGCCGCGCCGGGCTGGCGCGAGGTGCCCAGCACCCGCCAGCCGTCCGGCAACGCGGTCTCGGTCGCGCGGCCGGCATAGCCGTGGCCGATGGAAAGCAGAACATCCGTCATGCCCCGCACCTAAGGCCGCGCGGGGGGATTGGGCAAGCCCTTGCCCTTCAAATTGCGCCCAGCGATGCCTATTGTCTTGGCGAACCCCCGGCGCAACCGAACGGAGCCCGCCCACCGTCATGCCCTCACTGACCGGACGCCTCGTGCAGTCGATCGAAGCCGTGGGCGACACGGTGTCCGAGGCGTTCTTCGAGCCGGTGGTGCGGCTGGGGGTGACCGGGCTCAGCCGTGCGGGCAAGACGGTGTTCATTACCGCGCTGGTGCAGAACCTGATGGAGCCGGGGCGCATGCAGCGGATGCGCGCCGTTCAGGCCGGGCACATCCATGGCGTCTGGTTGCAGCCGCAGCCCGACATGACACTGCCGCGGTTCGACTATGAATCGCATCTGGCGGCGCTGACGGGCGACGCGCCACGCTGGCCTGACGGCACCCGCGCGGTCAGCGAGCTCAGACTCAGCTTCCGGCTGGCGCCGACGGGCCTGCTTGCGGGCCTCACCGGGCTGGGGGGACCGCGCAAGCTGCACCTCGACATCGTGGATTATCCCGGCGAATGGCTGCTGGACCTGGGCCTGATGGGCAAGAGCTATGCCGACTGGTCGGCCGAGCTGCTGGCCCGCCTGCCCAGCCGCGACCAGGCCGGGCCTTTCCTGGCGCTGCTCGACGGCACCGACCCGCAGCGCGCGCATGACGAAAGCGTGGCGCAGGACCTGGCGCGAAGCTTCACCGCCTACCTGACCGAGGCCCGCGCCGCCGGCTGGTCCGATTGCTCGCCCGGGCGGTTCCTGCTGCCGGGCGACCTGGCCGGATCGCCCGTCCTGACCTTTGCGCCCCTGCCCGGTGCCGAGGGCCGGCGCGGCAGCCTGTGGCGCGAGATGGCGCGCCGCTTTGACGGCTACAAGGCGCAGGTCGTCCGCCCCTTCTTCGAGGCCCATTTTGCCCGCATCGACCGGCAGGTCGTGCTGATCGACGTGCTCGAGGCGGTGCATCAGGGCCCGGCCGCGCTGGAAGATCAGCGCCGCGCCATGGCCGAGGTGTTGCAGGCCTTTCGCCCCGGGGCGAACGGGTTCTTCTCGTCGCTACTGAGGGGGCGGCGGGTCGAGAAGATCCTGTTCGCCGCGACCAAGGCCGACCACCTGCACCACACCCAACACCCCCGCCTGACCGCCCTGGTCGAGGCGATGCTGCGCGAGGCGCGCGACCGCGCCCGCTTTTCGGGCGCCGAGACCGCCGCGTTGTCGCTGGCCGCGCTGCGCGCCACGGTCGAGGAAACCCGCGACTACAGCGGCCGTGCGGTCGATGTGGTGCGCGGGCGGCTGATGGACGGCCGGCAAGCCGCGGTCAATGCGGGCGAACTGCCCGAGGACCCGGCGCGTCTGCTGGCCCCCGCCCGCGACGGGGCCGGGCGCTGGTTGCAAGGCGATTACGGCGTGATGCATTTCGCGCCCCCGGTGCTGAACCGCATCCCGGGGCAGGGCCTGCCGCATATCCGTCTGGACGCGGCGGCGGAATTCCTGATCGGCGACAAGCTGGTCTGAGTGTGGCTGATATGAGGTCGGCATGACGAACCACGGGCCCTTGGTGATCGAGATCGACGACGAACCCGCGCCCGACGTCGCCGCCGCGCCCGAGATCGACAGGCCCGAAGGGCAGGCGATGCAGCGCGCCGTGGCGGGGCTGGCGCGCGCGCCGTCGGGCGGCGGGCCGGGGCGCTGGGTGCTCTGGGCGGGCTCGGGGCTGGTGTCGCTGGTGCTGGGCGTCGCGGCCTGGGATTTCGCCGCCCGGCTCATCGCGCGCGTGCCGGTGCTGGGCTGGCTGGCGGCGGTTCTGGCGGGGGTGCTGGTGCTGGCGCTGATCCTCTGGGCGGGGCGCGAGGCGCTGGGGTATGCGCGCGTCCGCCGCCTGGGCGCGATCCGCGCGCGGGCAGAGGGCGCGCTGGCCCGGGGCGACCTGACCGAGGCCCGCGCGGTCGCGCAGGCGGTCAGCGGGCTTTATGGCGCGCAGGACCCCAGCCTGGACGCTCTGGACCCCGAGGCCGTGCTGGAAACCCTCGAGGCGACGCTTCTGATCGGCCTCGATGCCCGGGTGCAACGGGAAATCGAAGCCGCCGCGCGCCAGGTCGCGATGGCGACGGCGCTGATCCCGCTGGCCTTTGCCGATGTCGCCGCCGCCCTGACCGCCAACCTGCGCATGATCCGCCGGGTCGCCGAACTCTATGGCGGACGGCCCGGGGCCTTTGGCAACTGGCGGCTGGCGCGGGCGGTGGCGGTGCATCTGATGGCGACCGGCCTGGTGGCGGTGGGCGACGACCTGATCGGCTCGCTCGCCGGCGGGGGGCTGCTGTCCAAACTCTCGCGCCGCTTCGGCGAGGGCGTGGTGAACGGCGCCTTGACGGCGCGCGTCGGGCTGGCGGCCATGGACCTGTGCCGGCCGCTGCCGTTCCGCATGGGGCGCCGGCCGGGGGTCAGCGCGGTGACCGGGGCGGCGCTCAAGGGGCTGTTCGACCGGGGGTGAGCGCCTGTTGCGCAAATACAAGGATACCTTTGCACACCGTCCCGCGACCGGGCTTGCGACACTTCGGCGGTTTTTTGTGCGCCCATCCTGCGCTTATGTGTCGAAAACCCCTCAACGCGCGACCCCACCATGCCGCCCATCCAGGACCACCCGCTGCGCTACGCGCTGACGAACGAACTGCACGCCCGCCCCGCGCCGCTGATCCCGGTGCCGGCGACCGCGGTGTTTCTGGCGCTGAAGCCCGCGCAGGACGCGGCGGCGCGCGACCGGGCGCTGGACCGCGCGCATCTCCTGGCCCTGCTGGACCGTCACGGCGCGCCGCATCCCGCCCCCGACGCCAATCACCACGCCGGAATGCTGGGTCGCCACGGCGTCAAATGGGAAAACCACACCGAGGCCACGACCTGGGTCGCCTTTGCCGAAGGGCTGAGCGACCGGCCCTTTGACCCGGCCGGGTTCGACCTGTTTCCCGCCGACTGGCTGGCGGCGGCGCCGGGGGTGCGCGTCACCTCGATCCTGTTCCGCATCGAACCCATGCCCCTGGCGGACGGGGCCTGCGACGAGGCCGCGCTGGGCCGCAAGCTGGACGACTGGTTCGTGGGCGAAAGCCTGGCCGTGGCCCGGGTGCTGGACGGCGCCGCGGTGTTGGCCTCGGATTTCCGCATCGACCCGGCGGGGCATGTGCGCATGGCGGTCTTCGTCCATCCCGACCAGGGCGCGCGGCGGGTCGGCCGCATCGTCCAGCGCCTGTGCGAGATCGAGATGTATCGCGCGCTCTCGATGTTGGGGCTGGCGCGGGCGCGCCTCGTCTCGGGCGAGATGGGCGCGCTGGATCGCCGGTTGGCCGATCTGGTGACCGGCATGGCGCAGGCCGGCAGCCAGGCCGAGTCGGTGCTGGACGACCTGATGGCGGTGTCGGCCGAGCTCGAGCAGCTCGAAATGTCGGCCTCGTTCCGGTTCAGCGCGACACGGGCCTATGCGGCGATCGTGCTGGACCGGATCGCCGTGCTGCGCGAGACGCGCTTTGGCGGCCGGCAGACGCTGGACGAGTTCATGCGCCGCCGCTGGGACCCGGCGATGCGGACCGTGCGCGCCGCCGAGGCCCGCCTGGCGGTGCTGTCCGAACGCGCCATGCGCGCCGGCCGGCTTCTGAGCACCCAGGTCGAGGTCGCGCGCTCGGCGCAGAACCAGACCTTGCTGGCCAGCATGGACCGGCGAGCCGATCTGCAACTCAGGCTGCAACACACGGTCGAGGGGTTGTCGGTGGTGGCGATCAGCTATTATGCCGTGGGGCTGCTGGCCAATGTCGCCCTGCCGCTGGCCGAGCCGCTGGGCCTGGAGAAACCCGGTCTGATGGCACTGCTGACCCCGCTGGTCGTGGGCGGGGTCTGGTTGGCCTTGCGCCGGATCCGGTCGCGGTTGCATTAGGCCGCTCAATGGTCAGACTATTGGAAATGTGACATCCAGCGGGTCGATTCCCCCATGAATCTGGTTTTTGATGTTGGAAATGTATTGATCCGCTGGCGCCCAGAGCGTGCCGTAGCGGCGCATTTCCCCGATCCGGCGCAGGCGCTGGCCTATCTCGACGCCGTCGGGTTTTACGACTGGAACTATCGCCAGGACGGCGGCCGCGGCTTTGCCGAGGGGTTGGCGGCGCTCGAGGCCGCGCATCCCGGGCAAACCGCCCCTCTGGCCGATTACCCGGCCCGCTTCGCCGATACGATCCGCGAGCCGATCGCCGGCACCTGGGCGCTGATCGACCGGCTGTCCGCGACCGGGCACCGACTGTTCGCGATCACCAATTTCGCGGCCTACACCTGGCCCGTGGCGCTGGAATTGCACCCGCGCCTCGGCACCTGTTTCGAGGATACGGTCGTCTCGGGGCACGCGCAGGTGCTGAAACCGGACCCCGCGATCTACCGGCTGCTGCTGGAGCGCAACGCGCTCGATCCGGGGGATTGCCTGTTCATCGACGACAGCCCGGCCAATGTCGCGGGCGCCCGCGCCGTGGGGATGGCCGCGCATCATTTCACCACGTCCCGGGGCCTGGCCGAGGCACTGGCGCAACGCGGTCTTTTGTGATCCTTGCCCCGCCCGCGCGCCCGTGGTCTAGTGCGCGAAGACAGCGAGAGACCCCCATGCCCAAGTTCACCGCCGCCGATGGTGCCAGCCTGTTCTATACCGACGAGGGGCACGGAATCCCCCTGTTGTGCCTGCCCGGTCTGACCCGAAACGGCAGCGACTTCGACTATCTCGCGCCGCATCTGCCGCCGCTGCGGATGATCCGTCTGGATTCGCGTGGGCGCGGCAAATCCGACTGGACCGGGGCCGAAACCTATACAATTCCCCAGGAATCGGCGGATGTGATCGCTCTGCTGGATCACCTCGGGCTGGAAAGCGTCGCCATTCTTGGCACCTCGCGCGGGGGGTTGATCGGCATGGTGCTGGCGGCCACCGCGCCCGACCGGGTGCGCGGGCTGATCCTGAACGATGTCGGCCCGGTGGTGGACAAGCTGGGCCTGTCGCGCATCCAGGACTATCTGGGCCGCCGCCCCGAGGCGCGCAGCCATGCCGCCGCCGCCGTCGCGATGGAGCACCGGATGGAGGGGTTCGACGTGCCCCCCAGCCGCTGGATGGAGGAGGCGCGCAAGCATTATGTCGAGACCGACCAGGGCCTGGATATCAACTACGACCCCGCGCTGCGCACCGCCTTTCTGGCCGCGATGAAGGCGCCCGAGGTGGACCTGTGGCCCCTGTTCGAGGCCTGCAAGGGCAAACCGCTGGCGCTGATCCGGGGCGCGAATTCGGACCTGCTGACACAGGCCACCGCCGACGAAATGGCCGAACGCGCGCCCGACATGATCTACGAGGTCGTGCCCGACCGCGGCCACATCCCCTTTCTGGACGAACCCGAGGCGCTGCGCGCCATCCACCGTTTCCTGGGTCTGCTGATATGAGCGACATCGCAATGATCGAGGCCGCCGCCCGGCGGCTCGACGGGTATGCGCGGCGCACGCCGCTGCTGTCCTCGCCCTTTCTGGACGAGATCGCGGGGCGTCCCGTGTTCGTCAAGGCCGAGTGCCTGCAACACACCGGGTCGTTCAAGTTCCGGGGTGGCTGGAACGCGGTTTCGGCGCTGAAACCGGCGGGCG